>ENA-UESE01000148-UESE01000148.1-human-gut-metagenome-genome-assembly--contig:-NODE-148-length-117585-cov-13.724674_pt1 | contig 117585 bp, 105 predicted proteins | sample MGYA00242995_ERZ507996 | MGnify/ENA primary metagenome ERZ507996 (study PRJEB26167, sample SAMN06115489) | human gut metagenome | host: Homo sapiens | place: China:Sichuan | collected 2015-04-15...
GTGAACCTGTACAAGACCTCCGGCCACTGGGACCACTACCGCGAGAACATGTTCCCCGCCATGGAGATGGAGGGCGAAAGCTACGTCCTGCGCCCGATGAACTGCCCCCACCACATGATGATCTACGCCAACCAGCCCCACAGCTATCGTCAGCTGCCCATTCGCATCGGCGAGATCGCCCACGACTTCCGTTATGAGTCCTCCGGCACGCTGAAGGGCATCGAGCGCGGCCGTCACTTCTGCCAGAACGACGCGCACCTGTTCTGCACGCCCGAGCAGATCAAGAGCGAGGTCGCCAATGTCTGCGCACTGATTTTTGACGTCTACAAGGACTTCAACATCACGGATTACCGCTGCGTGCTGTCCCTGCGCGACCCCGCCGACAAGAAGAAGTACCATGACGACGACGCCATGTGGAACCACGCCGAGAACGCCCTGCGTGAGGTCCTGACCGAGCTGGGCATCCACTTCACCGAGGAGATCGGCGAGGCTGCCTTCTACGGCCCGAAGCTGGATGTCAACGTCAAGCCCGCCGTCGGTGCCGAGTACACGCTGTCCACCTGCCAGCTGGACTTCTGCCTGCCCGCCAAGTTCCACCTGACCTACGTGGACAAGGACGGCAGCGAAAAGACCCCTGTCGTGCTGCATCGCGCGATCCTCGGCTCTCTGGACCGCTTCATGGCTTACCTGATCGAGGAGACGAAGGGCCGTTTCCCGACCTGGCTGGCCCCGACGCAGGTCAAGGTCCTGCCCGTCAGCGAAAAGACGCTGGACTACGCGAAGGACGTCACCGCCAAGCTGCAGGCCGCCGGTGTCCGCGTTGTGCTGGATGAGTCCAACGAGAAGATCGGCTACAAGATCCGCCAGGCCCAGCAGGTTGACCGCGTGCCCTATATGCTGGTTCTGGGCGCAAAAGAGGTCGAGTCCAACAACATCAGCGTCCGTGACCGCAAGGGCGAGACCACCACGATGGATCTGGATGCTTTCATCAACCAGGTCGTGGACGAGATCAAGAACCGCGTGAATAACGGTTAATTCCCGATAAAATAACTACCGCCGTCAGGGAACTGACGGCGGTAGTTTTATTTTTCCCTTCGTGCTTTTCTGCGATACTCCGTCGGGCCGCAGCCGTAGACCTGACGGAAGGCGCGGGCAAAGTAGCTCGCGTCCTGAAAACCGCACTGCATCGCGATTTCCGTCACCCGCAGTCCCGTGCCGCACAGCAGCTCCGCCGCGCGCCGGGCGCGTTGGTCGCGCAGATACTGATTCGGTGTCGTGCCGATCATATCGTGGAAGCACCGCAGACACTCGCTGGGGCTGATGGACGCGCTGGACGCGACCTGCTCGACCGAGATGTCCTCGGCGTAGTGCTCTTGAATAAATTGCAGCATCGTCTTGATGCGGTCGGCGCTGCGCAGTGCCTTTTTCGGCATGGCCTGCACCGCCGGGGCGTGGCTGACCAGCTGGAAGATCATCTCCGACAGCGCCGCGCGGGTCTTGAACTCGTAGCCGGGGATCTCGTTCACCACCGCGCGGAACGCCCGCTCCATGTCCTCGATGGCCTCGTGCTGCCAGTCCACCGTGGGGCGCAGCACGGCGCAGGGACGGCGGGGGTCGGTCAGCAGCGGCTGCAGATATTTCTGCCAGAACACGCTGTCCGGGTTGCCGCCCACCAGCCGTGGGTGGAACACCATGCTGTGCAGGCGGCAGCTGCCCGCATTCAGCGGCCAGTCGCCGTGCAGCACCCCTGCGTTGATGAACAGCCCCTCGCCCTTTCCCAAGCGGAATTTCTCGCCGCCTGCCGTCGCCAAGATCATGCCCTCGCTGACGACCAGTACCTCCAATTCCTCGTGCCAGTGCCACGGCACGGGCTCGGCCTGCAAATCGTCGTGATAACAGGCGATGGGGAAGGCGGCGGTGCCATGCTCCATCAGCTCCCGCGCCGAATCGTCCACGGTCGTTCTGCACAGCGACAGTGCCATTTCTTGCTCGCCTCCGTTTTTGGTGAAATTGTACCGAGATTTTGCGGAATTAGTGCCTGTATATTCCGCAATTTGATGATATAATCATAATATCACAACTACAAAAAGTCAAGAGGGTTTTCGTATGGTATCGTTACTTTTGCCCATCATCTATCTGGCCTTCATCAGCCTTGGCCTGCCAGACGCGCTGCTGGGCGCGGCGTGGCCGAGCATGTACCCCCAGCTTGGCGCGGGCGTGTCGTGGGCGGGCGGTGTGTCCATGATCATCTCCGCCGGGACGATCGTCTCCAGCCTTGCCAGCGACCGCCTCAACAGCAAGCTGGGCACAGGCAAGGTCACGGCGCTCAGCGTCGCCACAACCGCTGTGGCACTGTTCGGTTTTTCCACCTGCGCCCAGTTCTGGCAGCTCTGCCTGTGGGCGATCCCGTATGGCCTCGGCGCGGGCAGTGTGGACGCCGCGCTGAACAATTATGTGGCCCTGCACTATGAAAGCCGCCACATGAGCTGGCTGCACTGCATGTGGGGCATCGGCGCGGCGGGCGGCCCCGTCATCATGGGCTGGGCGCTGGCGGGCAGCACCTGGCAGAACGGCTACCGCATAGTGTCCGTTCTGCAGTTTGTGCTGACGGCGTTGCTGCTGTTCAGCCTGCCGCTGTGGCAGACCCCCGCCGACGCCAGAGCGGGGGAGGAGTTTACCCCGGAACACCGCACGATTTCCGAACTGCTGAAAGTCCCCGGTGTGCCGGAGGTAATGCTCTGTTTTGCGTTTTACAGCGGTGTTGAGGGCATCGCCGGTATGTGGGCCGCCAGTTACTGCACCCTGACCCGCGGTCTGGACGCAATGACCGCCGCCAGCTGGGCGAGCCTGTTTTACGTAGGCATCACAGTCGGACGATTTTTCAGCGGCTTTTTGACGATGAAATTCAACGATCAGCAGATGATCCGCATGGGACAGCTTCTGAACGCCGTGGGTATTGTGCTGATCCTGCTGCCCTTCGGCAATGCGCTGCTGCCGGTCGGCCTTGTGGTCGCCGGACTGGGCTGCGCACCGATTTACCCCAGCATCATTCACGAGACGCCGTCCAACTTCGGCAAGAATCTCAGCATGTCAATGACCGGCCTGCAGATGGCCGCCGCCTACACCGGCAGCACGCTCCTTTCACCGCTTTTCGGCGTTCTGGCGCAGAATATCACGATGAAGCTGTATCCCTTTGTCCTGCTGCTGATGCTGGTATTGATGACGGTTTTTTCCGAGCAGCTGCACAGAAAGACGGCTGCAAAACGGGCAGCGAATGCCTGAAGCTGAGCCTCCCTTTGACAAGGGAGGCTTTTTTATTTTCCCGCCCCTCTAGCTATTTCCTACGCTATCCTGTATAATAAAGGAAAAAGAGGAGGTGTCCCTATGCAAAAATGCAGCCTGTGCGGCGGACGGGTCGTCAATGGCCGGTGTGAGGACTGTGGTCTGCCCATCCCGCCGGAGCACAGCTACACCCTGCGGGGCGAGAGTGCCCACTATCACCGCGTCAACGGCGAAGATGTTCTCCACCGCGTGCGGCCCGCGGGCAACCGCCCCAAGGTGGAAGGCTACGACGACGAGGAACGCACTGCCCATGTACATGAGAGCGGCACAGACCGCCACAATGCACCGCGCCCCGCGGTGCGCACGGCCCGGGTGGAGCACCACATCGAGGCACCCTCCAGACGCAGACGCAGTGCCAATGTCGCGTGGCTTATCATCGTTGTGGCGCTGTTTTTGATTTTGCCCATGCTGCAGGTCCTGCTGAAGCGTGAAATCGGTTCCTCGGTTTCCGAGCCCGTTCCCGAATTTACCGAAGAACAGGCCATAGAGGCCGACAGCAACGCCTACGACGACCTGCGCCCGCTCGTATCCGCCGGGGGCACCGACTGGGACGGCGACCTGCCCGCCGGGCTGTACGTCGTGGGGCAAGACCTGCCCGCGGGCACCTACACGATCAAGTGCGCCGAGGACGGCACTTCCATGGAGATGCACCTTGTCAACGATGCCTGCGGTGTGGAAATTTATGAGGATCTGTCCGCCTACGACGCTGCAGATTCGGGGCTGGACGACGTCCCGCTGCCCGCGGATACGGTGCTGTTCCTGAGCGGGAACAATGCGCTCTATTTCCACAGCAGCAACGCTCAGGTCGATGACCTGTCCACCGATACTGCCCCCAACCCGGTGACAGGCGATATTTCGTATACCCTCAGCGACAGCGAGGACAGCCTGTATCTGCTTGTGGGCGAGGACATCGAACCCGGCGTCTACGACGTGACCTGCACGGCGGGCAGCGGCTACTTTGCCTTTGACCTGCCGATGGAGAACACCCGCACGATGTATTGCAGCGCCTGGCTCTACGGCGACGACACCTATCAGGACACCCTGCACCACATCGTTCTGGCCGAGGGCACCGAGCTCATCCTCTCCAATTATAACGATATGGGGTATACCGTGATGTTCCAACCGAGCGAGACGGTGTACGCTTATAAGTAAAGCAAATCCGGGCCCCCGGGAAAATTTCGGGAGCCCGGATTTATTTTTATCGCACGGTAGGGGCCGCATATATGCGGCCCGGCGGTGTAAGGCAGACAGGCGTTTTGGGGAAGGCTGCGGGCCGGACATGTCCGGCCCCTACAGCACAATACCTGTAAGGCACAGCGCTTTATATAGGGTCGTAGGGCGGCATGCCCCCATGCCGCCGCGGGCTGCCGTTTACCTTGTGCGCAGCCGTTCCACTTCCTCCGCTGTCAGCTCACGCCACTGGCCGGGCGCTAACGCGGGGTCCAGCGCCACGCCGCCGATGCTCTCACGGTGCAGGGCGTTCACACCCGCATCAAACACGCCAAACATCCGCTTGATCTGATGATAGACGCCCTGCCGCAGCGTGACCTGCACGGTCAGGCCGTCGTCGGTCAGCGGCTCGACGCCTGCAGGAGCCATCGTCTCGCCGTCGGTCAGCGTGACGCCCGCGGCAAAGCCCCGGCGCATCGCGTCGGTCAGCGGCGTGTCCAGCGTGACTACGTACTGCTTCTCGACGTGGTGGGCAGGGGAGAGGATGTCATGCGCCAGCGCGCCGTCGTCAGTCAGCAGCACAAAGCCGGTGCTCGTCTTGTCCAGCCGCCCCGCGGGGAACAGTTCCCGCCGCGGAAAGTCCGCCGCGACCAGATCGACCACCGTCGTGTCTTTTTTGTCGCGGCTGGCACTGACGACGCCCTCGGGCTTGTTGAGCATGATATACACAAATTTCCGGTACGCGCCCGCCAGCGGCACGCTGTCCAGCGCCACGGCGGCGGTGTGCTCGTCCAGCTGGGTGTCGGCCTTACGGCAGACTGCGCCGTCGATGCTGACGCGGCCCTTCGTTACGGCCTTGCGGCTCTCGCTGCGGGTCATGCCGGTGCGCTCGGCCAGGTATTTATCCAGCCGCATCATGCCTCGTGCTCCTGTGTGATGGCCGCCGTCCTGCCGCGCGTGACCTTGATGAGGTCCGCCGGGGCGCATTCGATCTGCGTGCCGATGCGCCCACCAGAGACGAGCATCGTTTGCTGCGCAAGGCAGCTCTCATCGTAGACGGTCACGAACTGCTTTTTCATGCCCACAGGGCTGCACCCGCCGCGGATGTAGCCCGTGACCTTGTTGATGTCGGCAACGTGGATCATGGCCACGCTCTTGACGCCCGCAGCCTTAGCGGCCTTTTTCAGGTCCAGCTCGGCCAGCACCGGCACAACAAACACATAGTAGTTTCGGTCCGCGCCCTGCGTGACGAGCGTCTTGAACACCCGCGCCGGGTCCTGCCCGGTCAGCCGCGCCACATTTGCGCCGTCCACGGCCTGGCCCTCCTCGTGGGGGTATTCGTGGGACGTGTAGGTGACCTTTGCACGCTCCAGCATCCGCATTGCGTTGGTTTTTGCTTCTTTTGCCATATTGTTACCCTTCTCAATTGTTAATAACGCTGTAGGGGCCGGGCATGCCCGGCCCGGCCGCCCCGCTTTGCCTTCCCCCAAGGGGGAAGGCAAAGCGGGGCCGGATGAGGGGCAGAGCTTCCGTGATTGCCCGTGAACGGGTTGCATTGGCAAGGCCGCCCCTCATCAGTCCGCTTCGCGGACAGCTTCCCCCAAGGGGGAAACCCTTTTTCTATTATAAATCCCCCCAACAATTTTCGCAAGGGGGCTTGACTTTAGCGCTTTAAAGTGTTAGAATACCGTCATTGAGAAAAATTCACGGTTGTAATAGATAGGAGAACACATCATGATCATCGTTTTAAAACAGCACGCCCCCGCTGACAAGGTGCAGGCCTTCTGCAATGAACTGAACAGCATGGGCTTCCAGATCAACGATTCCGTCGGCAGCGACACCCACATCCTCGGCCTGATCGGCGACACCAAGGCGCTGGCCGAAAGCTGGGTGCTGGCAAATCCCGTCGTCGAGACCTGCCGCCGCGTGTCCGAGCCGTACAAAAAGGCCAACCGCAAATTCCACCCCGACGACACCATCGTCGACGTGGGCGGCCACAAGATCGGCGGCGGTTACTTTGCCGTCATGAGCGGTCCCTGCAGCGTCGAGAGCAAGGAGCAGATCACCTACGTGGCCCAGCGCGTGCAGGCCGCCGGGGCCAGCATCCTGCGCGGCGGCGCGTTCAAGCCCCGCACCAGCCCGTACAGCTTCCAGGGTCTGCGTGCTGAGGGTCTGGAGCTTTTGCAGGAGGCCCGCAAGGTCACGGGCCAGCCCATCGTGACCGAGCTGATGAACAACGAGCACATCCCGCTGTTCGTTGACGCCAAGGTCGATATGATCCAGATCGGTGCGCGCAACATGCAGAACTTTGAGCTGCTCAAGGCTGTCGGCAAGCTGAACGTGCCGGTGCTGCTCAAGCGCGGCCTGTCCTCGACGCTGGAGGAGCTCGTCATGAGCGCCGAGTACATCATGGCAGAGGGCAACCCCAACGTCGTTTTGTGCGAGCGCGGCATCCGTACCTTTGAGACGAGCATGCGCAACACGCTGGACATTTCCGCTGTTCCTATGTTGAAAAAGATGACCCATCTGCCCGTTGTCATCGACCCGAGCCACGCAGCAGGCATTGCCTTCATGGTGCCCGCGCTGGCCCAGGCGGCAGTGGCCGTCGGTGCCGACGGTCTGATGATCGAGACCCACAATGACCCGGCCAAGGCCAAGAGCGACGGTGCCCAGAGCCTGACCCCCGACCAGTTCGACGCCCTGATGAATACCATCAAGCCGGAGCTGGAGTTCTTCGGGAAAACGCTGAACTAACTGTAAAGTGCCTTCCCCCAAGGGGGAAGGTGGCCGAGGCCCCGCCCGAGGCCGTATGAGGGGCCAGGTTACCGTGATTAGCCGCAAACGGGTTGCCATGGCAAGCTCTGCCCTCATCAGTCGCCTGGCGGCGACAGCTTCCCCCGATGGGGAAGCCTTCCGGGTCGATGCAGGCATCGACCCTCACACGTAGGGGCGGATTCCATATCCGCCCGGGAAGGCTTGCGGCTGCCGCACACAACCATGGGTGGGCAGCACCCGCCCCCTACAAAGAATCCCGCTGTCTGGTACAGACAGCGGGCATTTTTTATCTCTTATACAGCTTTTTCCGCTGCTGGTGCGCAGCGATTTTGATATACACGGGCCGCGGCAGGAAGCGCCCCAGCGTCATGCCGGCGGCAACCACGGGGTTCGGCACAATGACCGTTTTGCGGCGGGCCATGCCGTCCAGCGCACAGCGCACGCAGTATTCCGGCGTGATGCCCCGCAGCGCAAACTCCACGTTCGCCACAGCGTTGAACTCGGTGTTGACCGGGCCGGGGCAGAGGCAGCCGACATACACGGGGCTGCGGGCCTCGCGCAGCTCCTGCGCCAGCGCACTCGTCAGGCTGACAACGTAGGCCTTGGTGGCGTAGTAGGTCGCCATGTAGGGGCCTGCGGGCATCAGCCCTGCGCAGGAGCCGACGTTCAGCAATGCGCCGAAGCCCTGCTTATAGAGCTGCTGCCCGATTTTCTTCGTCAGGATGTGCAGCGCCCGGATGTTGACCGACAGCATATCGAGGTCCTTATCCAGTTCCGTCTGCAAAAACGGCCCGCAGTCGCCAAAGCCCGCGTTGTTGATGAAGAGATCCACGCGGCGGTCCTCCAACGCCTTGACCAGGCGCAGACACTCACTCTTTTTGGACAGATCCGCAGTGAAAATTTCGCAGACCGTCGTCAGCTGGTCGGACAGCTTTTCCAGCCGGTCCGCGCGGCGGGCCACCAGCAGCAGGTTATATCCGCGGGCGGAAAGCTGGCGCGCGAACTCGGCCCCGATCCCGGAGCTTGCACCGGTGATAACTGCAAATTTTGGCATAGCTGCCTCCTTTTCTGCTATAAAAAAGTACAAAAAAGGCTTCCCCCGGGGGGGGGGGGAAGCTGTCGCCGATAGGCGACTGATGAGGGGGAACTTACCGTAATGACCCGTTTACGGGCAATATGGGCAAGCTCGCCCCTCATCCGGCCCTGCGGGCCACCTTCCCCCGAGGGGGAAGGCTTTTTGCTTTAGTGGTGCCGCCCTACGCCGCCGCCGCGGGTGGAGCCGCCGCCGGAACGGAAGCCGCCGCCGGAGGGGCGCGCCCCGCCAAAGCCGCCGGACGGACGGCTGCGGCCTGCACCGCCGCCGCTGCTAAAGCCGCCGCCGGGACGGAACCCGCCGCCGGGACGGAACCCGCCGCCGGGACGCGGACCACCGCCGGGTCTGGGGCCGCCGCCAAAGCCGGGGCCGGGACCAAAGCCGGGGCCGCCGAAGCCGGGGCCGCGCGGCGGGGGAGGGGGCGGCGGGCGGCGCGGGCGCCGGGACGCACGGCCCATGCTGTACCAGAACATATTGTTGCCGAAGCTGCCGCCGCCACCGCCGCGCGGGGGGCGCGGGCCGCGGGGGCGCATCAGGTAGGTGATGAGCCAGATGACCAGCAGCACCGCCACAACCAGCAGAACAAAGCCCATAACATTGGGCCCTCCTCTATCGGGGGCGCTGGTATCGGTATAGCTGCTGTTCAGCGTTACGCCGTAGATGCTGCACAGCCGGTTGGCCAGCGCCTGCACGGTCTTTTGGGTGCCGGTGTCGTAATCACCGTTGACCCAATAGGGTTCCATGTACTCGTCCAGCAGCGACCCCAGTGTGCTGAACGACAGCTGGCTTTCCAGCCCGTCGCCGCGCATGATGTAGTAGTCGCCGCCGTCGGCCTCGTTGGGGGCCAGCAACAGCAGCACGCCGTTGTCCAGGTCGTCTGAGCCCAGCCCCCAGGCGTTAAAAACGTCGTAGGCAAAGCCCTCCATCGTCGTGCTGCCCAGCAGTTCATCCAGCGTGTAGACGCCGATCTGCGCACCGCAGGCATCGGACAGCTTGATTGAAACGTCATTGACATACTGTTCTGTCTCGTCGGACAGGATGTCCGCATGGTCGGCCACGGCGTTTGTCGTGCTGACCTGCACCTTGGGCGCGGCCAGCGCGGGTAGCGCCGCCAGCGTCAGTGCGGCCAGCACCGCACCGACAGCCGCCGCGCGTCTGGCAAATGTTTTCAGTTTCATAATTTCCCCTTGTTATCGTGGTTTATTTGGTAGCAAAGCGTTCCGGTGCCTGCGCACCCCACAAACCGGAGATCAGATTGGCCGGGAACTGCGAGACAGTTTTCTCGTAGTCCTCCACCCAGAGGTTGTATACATTGGCGGCGCGTTCTATCGTCGCCTGCGCCGAAACAAACGCATTGTACTGGTCATCCAGCGCCCGCTGGGTGCTGTCATCGACCTTGTTGTTCAGCGACGCATACAGCGTATCCACCGCATTGTACAGCCGACGGTTGGCCGCGTACTGCACCGCAGGGGAATCGTCCGTATCATTCCACGTGGCCAGCGCGTCCTCGGCTTCCTGTAAAGCAGCCGCCGGGGTGCTGTCCACATAGCCCGCCTGTTTGATGAGGTTCGCCGCCGCGTCAGCCTGCGTCTCAAAATCTCCCTGAATGCTGTGGCCGTACTCGTCCTGCGCGGAGGTGTAAATTTCCGCCGTTTCCCTGTACACGCCCTTCAGCTTTGCCCCGCCGATGCCCAGCACCGACACCAGCGCCAGCGCGACGAGCACAACCGACGCCGTGCCGCGCTTTTTGGCAGGTGCGGGCAGCTTTGTCTCGATCTCGCCGAGGATTTCCAGCTGCGGGCCATGAATGGTAAAGTTTTCCTGTTGTTCAAGCTGCATAGCAAATACCTATATTGTGCTGCAGGGGCGGATGCGAGCATCGCCCCCTACAAGTTCCTACACAATCGGGAGGGGTTTTCTCCCCTCCGCGGTGGCCGGAGGGCTGGCCGCCCTACAATCCACCCGGAAAGCTGGTGCCCATTTGCGGGGCGTCGAGGACGCCGCCCCCTACAGCGGCAATCAGTTGTTGATCTCCAGCATCTTCTGGCGGAGCTCGCCCTCGATGCGGCCCAGCTCCTGCTCGGCGTTGGCGCGCTTGGCCTTGCCGTCGGCGCGGATCTTATTCAGCTCATCCAGCGTCTCGATCAGCTGCTTGTTCGTCTGCTGCAGCGTCTCGATGTCCACAATGCCGCGCTCGGACTCCTTTGCAATTTCAATCGTGCCCTGCTTGAGCGTAGCAGCGTTCTTTTTCAGCAGCTCGTTCGTAGCGTCGGTCACGGCGCGTTCAGCCTGCATAGCCTGCTGGCTGTGGGCGATGCCCAGCGCCAGCACCATCTGGTTCTTCCACAGCGGGATCGTGTTCACAATGGTCGTCTGGATCTTCTCGGCCATCATCGTGTCGTTGGACTGGATCAGGCGGATCTGCGGGCCCATCTGGATGGACACATTGCGGGTCAGCTCCAGATCGTAGAGCTTCTTCTCAAAGCGGTCACACAGGTCGGCCAGGTCGCGGGCGGCCTGGGCATCCTCGGGCAGCTGGGTGCGCTGGGCCTTCTCCTGCGCGGCCTTCAGGTCGTTGGCGCGGACCTCGGCCAGCTTCTTCTTGCCGGCCAGGATGTACATCGTCAGCTCTTTGAAGTAGACAAGGTTCAGCTCATACATCTTATCCAGCATCGTGATGTCCTTCATCAGGGTGACCTGGTGGTCCTCCAGCTGGGCCTTGATGCGCTCGACGTTCTTGTCGGCGCTGTCGTAGCGGGTCTTGAGCTGCTCAATGCTGTTGGACGTCTTTTTGAAGAAGCCAAAGATGCCCTTTGGCTGCTCGGTGGCGGCGTCAAAGCCCTGCAATTCAGAAATCAGGTTCGTGATGAGCTCGCCGGTCTCGCCCATGTCCTTGGTCTTGACGCGGGAGAGCGCGGTCTCGGAGAAGTCGCTCAGCTTCTTCTGGCTGGCAGCGCCGTACTGCAAGACCATCTGGGAGTTCGTGATGTCGATTTTCTCGGCAAAGTCGTTGACCATCTTCTGCTCCTCGGGGGAGAGGGGCGTGTCCTCGACCTGCACGGGGGTCGCTTTTTTGCTTTCCGCGATGACTTTCTCATCGGCAGCGGGGTCAAGGGTCAGCGTCGGGGCCGCGGGGGCGGCATCCAGCGTCAGAGAGGGTGCGGCGGGTACGTTCAGGTCCAGTTCGTTGTTCAGGTCAGCCATAGTGATCTTCCTTTCTTGTATCCTTTATTTACTTGGCAAGGTTCTGGCTTTTCAGGATACTGTCCAGCACCTCAATATCGGTAGAAATATCCATTGCCTCGGCACTGTAGAGCGCATCCAGCTGGTTTTCAAAGGCTGTCGCCGTCGTCTCGGCGTTGCGGCGCAGCTCGGCCTCAATCTGGGCGGCGTTCTCGCCCCTGACGCTGTTCTGCTCCAGCGCCGCGTAGGTGCCCATCAGCTTGACGACCTCGGGCAGGTAGTAGCGGGCAAAGCGGTCCACGCTGCGCGCCTTGTCGGGGGTTTTCTCCACAACGGCGGCAATGCTGCGGCCTGCCTTCTCCATGCGGTCCATGGCCCGGGAAAGCTGTGGGTCGGGGATGGCCTCGTTCAGTTTATGCAGTGCATCGAGGTTTGCGGCAATGCCGTTCAGCATGGCATCCACGTCCTCACTGCCTGTGGCATAGGGCACGTAGGTACGCACCACGCGGGTAGGGCAGAGCTTTGTGCCCGCAAAGTAGACGCCCGCGCTGACCGCGGCGGTCAGCACCAGCCCGCCCAGCGTGTAGATGGGCACCAGCAGGGCCATAATAGGCCACACCAGCGCCGCCATATAAACCGGCAGCACCGGGCGTTTGGTTTTTTCCTGCCATTTGCTCATGCAGGCACCTCCCGTATCATCATTCCGTAGGGGCGGATTCCATATCCGCCCGTTCCGTGCCGGGCTGCCTGCGGGCGGATATAGAATCCGCCCCTACGGGAGTCTGGCACAAATTCATTATAGAACAAAATCCGTTCACTTGCAACCATCCGCGCGCAAAAATGGTGCCAAAGCAGCGCCCCATGCCGCCTGCAGCCGCGCGGGGGACCAGGCGGCGTTGGCGGGGCTGGTGCTGGGCAGCACGGCAGCGGGCAGGTGGGTCAAGGGTTCTGCATATTTCGCGTAGATACGCCCCGACGCCGCGCCGTTGCAGAACACGGCCCGCACGCCCAGCTTTTGTATCAGCGCGGCCACATCGTTCGGCACGGCGTTGCGGATCGACGCATCCGACGCGCCTTTGATGTCGCACGCGCCGATCGTGTCCCACACGGCCAGCCCGTGCTTTAAAATTATGGCCTTTTTCGCCTCGATGTCGGCCCAATCGGGTACCGGCTCACCGGTCACGGCGGCGATCATCGGCCAGAAGCGGTTCTGCTTGTGGCCGTAGAAAAAGCCCTGCTCCCGGCTCTTGGGGCTGGGAAAGCTGCCTAAGATCAGCGCGTTGGCCTGCGCACCGTGCAGCGGCGGCAGACCGGGGCCGACATGGGTGTACTCGGCCATTTAAAACGCCTCCGGCCAGAGCGCACGGCAGAGCTCGGCAATGCCGTGGGGCTCGGCGTCGGGGCCGATGCGGTCCGCGGCAGCCTTGGCGGCAGCGCTGCCGCTGCCCATGGCAATGCCGAGGCCCGCCGCCTTCAGCATCGCAACGTCGTTATCGCCGTCACCCACGGCCACGCAGTCCGCCGGGTCGATGCCCGCCAGCTTCGCCAGCTCCCGCAGACCTGCGCCCTTGTCAATGCCCCGCTGCAAAATATCGCAGCCGTCGCTGCCGGGGTAGGAGAACAGGAAATTCAGCCCCAGATAGCCGTATTTTTCCTGAAATCTGTCGGCCATCTCCTGCGAGAGAAAGCCGAACGCACCGAAGGGCATCTCCTCCAGATGCTTGTCCTGATCCTCGCCGTCCACGATGTTCAGCGCCAAATTTTTCTCCCGCTCGCGGCGGGCGAACTCCTCATAGCCGAGGTAGGCGTAGTTCGCGTCGTGGTAGGTAAAGCGCAGCGGCAGGTCGTAATCCTCAAAAAAGTCCACCAGCGCGTACATTTCCTCGGTGGTCAGGCGGTGCAGGGCCAGGTCTGCGCCCTTGTAGTCCACCAGCTGCGCACCGCCCGCGCAGACCCAGTAGTCGGGCCGGATGCTGCGCAGCAGGCCCTTGCCCACACCGATGCGCCCGCGGCCCGTGGCAATCGCGATCTTGACGCCGGCCTTCTGCACGGCGCAGACGGCCTCGGCGTTTTCCTTCGGCACACGCTCACAGCTGCCGGGCCGCAGCGTGCCGTCTATATCGAGTAACAGGAGCTTGTATTTCATAAAAGTTGACCTTTCTTAATTTGTAGGGGCGAACATGGTTCGCACGCGGTCGTGTGCGGCAGCGGAAAGTGTCCGGGCGGATAGGTAATCCGCCCCTACGCTGTAGGGGTCGATGCTCGTCATCGACCCGGGAACTTTGCGGCTGCCACTGCGTTCCGCGGGCGAGCAATGCTCGCCCCTACATGTGCTGTCTTCTTTCTGTATTATACCAAAGTCTAACCCCGTCCCGCAAGGCATATTCTGCCTTGGGGTGATGTTTGTGCAGCTGGATCTTTCTTGCCGCCGCAGGCGGCGTTGGCGCTGGGCCGTGCCGCTGGTGCTGGCCGCGCTTTTGCTGGCCCTGCCGCAGCTGGCGGCGCTCCGGCCCGCCGCGCTGGCTCGGGTAGACCGCGTTGTCGGCGGGCACTACATGACCCGGCTGGACGCCCTGCAGCAGGAAAATTTCACGCTGCATCAACAGCTTGCGCAATCTGCCGACGCGCTGGCCGAGAACGCCGCCCTGCGGCAGCTTGTCGGCTGCGGGCGGAGCATCACCGGCGTCACCCCGGCGCGGGTCGTGGCCCGGGGCGTCGGCGGCTTCACGCTGGCCTGCCCGGACGCCGCGCCGGGGAATGCCGTCCTCGACGCGGGCGGGCGGTACGCAGGGGTCGTCACCCGCACGGACGGCGACACCTGCACTGTGGAATTTTCCGCCGCTGCCGGGCTTTGCGGCAGCTATGCCGGGTTAGTCACGCCGGGGCAGTGGGTCCTGACCGGTCTGCCTGCCGACTGCGCACTGACGGCAGGGGACATCGTGACCACCGCGGGCGGGGACTGGCTGGGCACACTGGCCGCCACGCCCGCCCCCGACGCCGACGGCCTGACCGCGCAGGTCCCGCTGACCGACACCGCCGATTTGTGGGGCACGGTCTATTTCGTGAAAAAGTAATTGCTTTTTCGTCGAATTTTGGGTACAATAAATAGGCAGCGCGGTTTGTAGGGGTCGATGCCCGCCATCGGCCCGCGCAGTGAATGGCTGCCGCGCCACTACATGTCCCATTTCCTGACAAACAAATCCATTTTTTACCGAGGTGATCCCATGGCCAACCGCAAAAACTCCCACCGCCGCCGCGTCCGCGTGGCGGTGCTGATGGTGCTGTGCGGCGCGGTGTTTGCGGCGTTCTTCGCGCGGCTGGCCTGGATGCAGTTCGTCCGCGCCGACTACTACGCCGACAAGGCCGCCGAGGCCAGCTCCGCCAGCTACACCGTGACCCAGCACGCCGCGCGCGGGGCCATCGTGGACAGCGCCGGGGTCGTTCTGGCCCGCGACACCACCGTGTATGACGTCTACCTGCGCATCCCGGCGCCGCCGGGCACCGACCTGCGCGAGACCGTAAAAGCCATAGAGAGCCTGACAGGCAGCAAGGATGTGGAAACACAGCTTGCTGCCTTTTTTGCTGCCGCGTCGGCGGGGGAGCTGCCCGTGATGCAGGGCGTCGGCAGTGACGTTCTGACGTCATTTTACAAGGCCGATCTTGTGCAGAGCGGCGCAGTGCGGGCTGCCGCCCGTGGCGTGCGCACCTGGCCGAACGGCACGCTGCTGCCCCATGCGCTGGGCTTCACCGGGCCGATCACGGCAGAGCAGTGGCCCACTGCCCGGCGGCGCGGCCTTGCGATGGATGCTGTCATCGGGCAGAGCGGGTTGGAGGCCGCCTATGACGACCTGCTCCGCGGGCAGGACGGGCGGGTGCTCGTGAACACCGGCTTTGACGGCGCTGTGCGCCGCACCGTTCCCCTGCGGGAGGCTGCGCCCGGGGCCACGCTGGTGCTGACCGTGGACAGCGCTCTGCAAAAAGAACTGCAAAACGCGCTTTTATCCCAAATCGAGGTTCTGCGCACCACCAAGGCTGCCGGGGCCGGGCGGGAGTGCCGTGCCGGGGCGGCGGTGGTCGTGGATGTGCAGACCGGCGGCATCCTGGCCGCCGCCAGCGTGCCGGGCTTCGATCTGAACCGCTACCGTTCAGACTACGCGGCGCTCTCCGCCGATGCTGCCGCGCCGCTGCTGGACCGCGTCTGCCAGGGGCTGTACGCGCCGGGGTCGGCTTTCAAACCCGCCGTGGCCGCGGCGACGCTGACCGCGGGCATCGACCCCGCCGCCACGGTCAACTGCACCGGGCGGTACGGGTTTTACAGCGGCTACCAGCCGGGCTGCCTGCAATACGGCCACGGCGGACCGGTAGACCTGCGCACAGCGCTGGAGTACAGCTGCAACATCTTCTTTTACGATGTCGGGCGGCGGCTGGGCGTGGATGTGTTTTCCGCGATGGCACGCCAGTTAGGACTGGCCACGCCCACTGGCGTTGAAATCACCGAGGCACAGGGCCGCCTGACGTGGAGCAGCGACGAAAACTACCAGGCCGGGCTGACTCTGATGGCCGCCATCGGGCAGGGCAACACCGCCGTGACGCCGCTGCAGCTGGCGGCCTACGCGGCCACGCTGGCCAACTGCGGGCAGCGGCCCGCCCTGCATTTTGCGGACCGCGCCGTGAACGCCGCCACCGGCGAGACCGTCTGGCAGTACGCCCCGACGTTCACCACGGTTTCGGGCGGCGAGGGCGTGTTCGGCCCCATCCGCGACGGCATGAAGCGGATGGCCCGGACGACCCGCGTCCTGCGCGAGGCCCCCGTGGCCTGCGCGGCCAAGACCGGCAGTCCCCAGCTGGCGGACACCCTGCCCGGCGGCGGGCACTATGTCAACTCGGTGCTGATCGGCTATGCGCCCGCGGACGACCCGCAAATCGCCATGGCCGTCGTGCTGGAATACGGCGGTGGCGGGTCCAACGCCGCGCCCATCCTGCGCGCTGTGCTGGATGCCGTCTTTGGCGGATGATTGCGGAGCGCCGCTCAACCCCCATCGGGTGCGCTTGGGCATTCTGCCGATTTAGTGCATCAAAAAGTTTTCCTTATCGTGATTTTCTTCAAAAAGAACATGTCACATTTTGACAAAAAGCCAGTTGCAGTCCAGCCGGAAGTGTGATAGAATATATGCGAGATAGTGTTAATGCAACTGTGGAGAGGAGCCGACATGAACGCACAGTGTATCATGGTCTGCTCCGGCAAGGGCGGTACCGGAAAAAGTACCGTCTCGGTACTGCTGGGAGCCTGCCTGGCACGGCTGGGCCGCAAGACCCTGCTGGTGGAGCTGGACTCCGGTCTGCGCAGCGTGGACATTATCGCAGGCGTCTATGGCCGCACCGTTTACGACATTGAGGATGTTTTGTGCGGCAGATGCGAGGGGGCCAAGGCCGTTGTGCCCAGCCCGCTGTACCCCGGGCTGTCCGTCATCAGCGCCCCGTATGAGGGCGGCGCGGTGGAGGCGGCCCCGCTGGGACGTCTGCTGACCGCTATGCGGCCCTATTTTGATTTTATCCTGCTGGACACCGCTGCCGGCATGGGTGCGCCGTTCACAGCGGCCTCCACCGTGGCGGACAAGGCCCTGCTGGTGCTGACGCCCGACCCCGTGGCCCTGCGCGACGGCAAGATCGTGGCGGACCGGCTGCTGGCGGGTGGCCGCCCGCAGAGCGCCGTGCGCCTGGTGATGAACCGCGTCCGGCGCGAGAGCTTCGGCAAAAACGCTGCCGTGGCTGATCTGGACGAGTGCATCGACACCGTCGGCGTGCAGCTTTTGGCGGTCATCCCCGAAAGCCGCGTTCTGCAGCTGGCCGGGGCCAACGGCACGGTACCGCCCGCTGCAGATCCCGCCGTTGTGGCCGGACAGGCCATGGCAAAGCGTTTGTGCGGGCAGCGCGTCCCGCTTACCTTTTAATATATTGTACTCTGCTGCGAAGGATGGTGGCATTTACCTATGACGATTGCATTGATAGCCCATGACTCCAAAAAGGAGTTGATGGTGCAGTTTTGTATGGCGTATCGCCATATTTTGGAGCAGCACCGTCTGCTGGCAACCGGCACGACCGGCCGCCTGGTGGAGGAAAACGCCGGGCTGAAGGTCACAAAGTTCCTGCCCGGCGGCCACGGCGGTGCCGAGCAGATCGTGGCGCGCATCGCCTGTGAGGAAGTGGACATGCTGCTTTTCTTCCGCGACCCCATCAGCGCCAAGCCCAGCGAGCCGAACGAGATGAACCTGCTGCGCATCTGTGACGTGCACAACGTTCCCGTTGCCACAAACATTGCCACCGCCGAGGTCCTCATCCACGGCCTGGAGCACGGCGACCTCGATTGGCGCACGATCATCAATCCGCAGCGGTGAGAATTGTACAGTGATACAGGGCGTTCACCGAAGACCAAAGAGACAAGTTAAGAATCCACACGCAGGCCCCTCCGCCATCCGGCTCCGGGGCCTGCTTTCTTTTTTGTTTCCAATCCTCTCTCATTCTGTCCCATGCGGGAAAAAATGAGATAATGCGTTGATTTTGCTTGGTGTGGACTTGGAATATTCTTGGAGTTGGCTTGGAGATTAGGCGGATTGCGAGCGGAACGGAGTGGAGCGAGCTCCTATGCGCTGTCTTGATTTTCTCTGCGCCTTTCTGGATTTTTTCGTGTGCCCGCGCATATAGTACGGTCAATGCAAAATCGGAAAATGTGGAATCCGTCTTTGCCTCTTAGTAGCACTTTACGCCATCGCAACGATAAATCCATGAGGCAAGCAAAAATTCAAGATTTTCCAAAAGGCACACTGAAATTCCACTTTTTCCAAATTTCGCTCTTTTCAGTTCTATATTTGGAAAATGTGGAACGGAAGTTTGCCCCAAAAGGGCACAGGTGATTTTCCTTTTTCTTCGGTGAACGGACGCCCCAAATTTACAACAAGGAGCGTCAAGGAAATGCGAAAACAAGTCCAAAAAGAGCGCTGTACCAAAATCATGCTCACCAAATGTAAGGCCGTCTGCTGTCTGTATGACAAAGTGCAGCTTGCCGCCGCGAAAATGCTGGATGCAGAACCGGCAATTTTTCAATTTGAATGTAATGTTCCTATCCTCTGCAATGATATTCCTGCCAACGACTTAAATCTTCCCAGCGAAACCTACACCACAGATTTTGTTCTGCACTATGACGATGGGCACACGGCAGTCCGCGAGGCTGTCTTTCGGTCTTTTCTAAGCCGTCCCTCGGTTGCGGAAAAGCTGGAACTATCCCGCCGATACTGGCAGCAGCAAGGCATCTCCGATTGGGGTATCATCATTGACAAGGAGGATGCCGACCATGAGGAATCTTGACATCCTTGCCGCTGAAAACGGCGAACACGTCCGCGTTTTGCTTTGCAGAGAAGAACAGAGCTATGTTGTCAGCTGCCAACACTTTCGGATGCCGTACCCCGTTGCATCGGATTTGCTTGCAGAATTACAGCCCGTCCCTGCCGAATCATACTCTGTTTTCGTTCTGGACGAGGACATCACCAACCGCCAGCGCGAGGGGCGCAATCGCAAGCTCGACCTGATTGCGCCGCTGTTGGAGGATGCCTGCATCTATGATAAATCCCATCGCAACGAGGTTGTCCGCCAGATTGCTGCCGAGCATGGCATTGCCCGCCGCACGGTACTTCAATACCTTTGGCGCTATTGGGTATACCAAAGTAAAAATGCACTTTTACCCGCAGAGCGTCCCGCGCCAGAACAACATGAGCTTACTGCCGATGAAAAGGCCATCCGCTGGGCGCTGAACAAGTATTACTACACCCCACAGCGGCAGAGCTTGCAGACTGCCTACAAGATGATGCTACGGGCGAAATACTGCGACACACACGGCACATTGAAGCCGGAATATCCCACGTTCTGGCAGTTCCGCTACTTTTTTCGCAAGAACCGCGACCCTATCAGCGAGACCATCAGCAGACAGGGGCTTAAAGCCTACCAGCGCAATCACCGTCCGTTTACCGGCTCGGTCTGCGATTACGCGCATACTATTGGCGTGTACATGACTGATGCCACCGTTGCCGACATCTACATTGTCAGCCGCCTTTCCCGCAAACCTATTGGCCGACCTGTCATTTACACAATGGTCGATGCCTACAGCCGCCTGATTACTGGCGTTTATGTTGGTTTAGAGGGCGGGCAATACGCGCTGCGTCTGCTGCTTCAGAACACTTTTACAGACAAGGTCAGTTTTTGCCATCAGCACGGGATAGACATTGACCCGCACGACTGGCCGAGTCACCATCTTCCCACCAAAATTATTACAGACCGAGGCAGTGAGTTCACCAGCGGCCCGCTGGAAAACCTGTGCGAGAGTTACCATATTGAGATTGAAAATCTTCCTGCATACCGTCCGGATTTAAAAGGTGTAGTTGAAAAGCTGTTCGATTTGATTCAGAGTGCCTACAAGCCGCTACTTAAAGGCAAAGGTGTCATCGAATCCGACACACAGGAACGCGGTGCGCCGGACTACCGCAGGCAAGGCACATTGGATTTAGAACAGTTTACCGCCGTTGTTCTGCGTTGCGTCCTGTTCTACAATGCGAAATCTGTACAGACAGGTTTTACCCGTACCCCTGCTATGATAGAAGCCAACACGCCGCCGCTGGCAGCAAGTATCTGGTCGTTCTGCGAGACACAGGATGATTGTCCTGTGCATGAGGCCACAGATAAAAAGCTGCTTTATACGCTGTTGCCCCGTGTCGAGGGAAAAATCACGCAACGCGGTCTGGAAATCTTCGGTCTGCGTTTTTCAAACTGCACTTTTAAAAAGCGTTTTGTCGCTGCCGGTCTCGGCGGGCGGGAGACTGTACAGGTTGCCTATGCGCCGGAATGTATGGATACCGTGTGGTTGTATGAAAACGGTACTTACTCAGCTTTTGACTTGGTGCAAAAAGCCTATCTGAGCAAATCGCTGGCGGAAATTGCAGATGCCCAGCAGCAGGAAAAAGTAGAACGCACCGATTGGAAGAAGCAGGAATTGCAGGCACAGCTTGACCTTATGAGCGATATACAAGCCATTGCTGACCGCTCCGAACGCACAATGCCAGACCGCAGCAATATCAGCAAGCAGATACAACGAAACCGCAGCACAGCCCGCAAGCAAGAAAGCGTATCTCTGATGGATTTACTGGCCGAGCAACAGGAGGACGATTTCGATGCACGCTGATTATATTGCAAATCCGCTCTACGACAATAATCCTTTTATTGAAGCCTTGCCTCCGATGCTGTCCGGCAAAGACTTGATTCATGCTTTGGCAGTCATCCCACCCTATAACGATAGTGACCGTGACCGCAGCACCGGGGAACGTTTGCAGCTGTTGTCCTCGCTATATGAGTTTTACCAGCCCCTATCCATGACGATTGACTTATACTGTGAAATCTACACTGCTATGCAGCATTGCTATGGGCAGTATTCAATCCACAGCGAAGCTGCCGCCATGCAGAACGGTTACTCGCTGATGCACGGCAATGCTCTTGCCGCATCCATCGGCGGCGGCAATTCTTTTTCTGTAGTCGGCGTGTCGGGTCTTGGCAAGTCAACCGCCTTGCAACGTGTATTATCGTTATATCCGCAGGTCATTGAGCACACTGAGTATCATGGGCAAAAGTTCTACTGCCACCAAATCCCGTACTTGGTTGTGCAGACCCCGCACGATGCGTCCATTAAAGCACTGATACTGGATATTTACCTGCAAATCGACAGTTTGATTGGAACCACCTATCAAAAAGATGCCCTATCGCGCAGGTTGAGCATTGATGTCCTTGTCAGTCAGCTTAATCAAATCGTGCGGGTCAATCATATTGGGCTACTGGTGATAGACGAGCTGCAGAACATTGCCTACCGCAAAAGCGATGGCGGTATACGTTTCTTAAATTTTCTCGTCCACCTTATCAACGGGGCAGGGGTAAGCGTCTGCATGGTCGGAACACCGCGCGTATTGCAGGTATTGCAGCAGGAGTTTCGCTCTGCACGGCGTACCACCGGGCTTGTCTATGACCGGCTGCCCAACGATAAGGAATTTTCGTTACTCCTGCACGGGCTATGGCATTACCAATACACACAGTATGCCACCGACCTGACACCCGAGCTTGCAAACTGGCTGTATCGCAAGACACAGGGCATCCCGGATATACTCTCCAAATTGCTGTATAATGCCCAAAAGCAAGCCATCCTTGACGGACGCGAAAAGCTGGACTTAGAGGTTTTTGAAAGTGCATTTATAAAAAATCTGGAGATGGTGTCAGAATACATAAGCGAGCTTTCCGCCAAACCCATTGTTAAGCGGCAGGCAAAGACCACGCCGGAGGTATCTGTAGGTTCTGTAGCCCCCACCAAGATTGTTGGAAACAATATACGGGTGCTGCTCAAAAAAACGAAAAAGTGCGGCGAATCACCTGTATCTGCTTATGCTGAGTATATCAAGGGCGAGGTAGCAATATGATTAGCTTCTTTCCCTCGCCGTACCCTGATGAACTATGGTACAGCGTCATTTGCCGCTACCATGTTCACAGTGGCAACTACTGTGCTAAGCACACCCTGCGGCAGCTATATGGGGACAATTTCTGTGCTCCCAGTCTAATGCTCTGCGGGCCTATAAATACGCTGTTGGCACAGCTTCCGCAAGGGTTCTTGTCTGCAAAGGATGTTGTAATGCAGCACACATTTTATCCCTATTACGCGCGGTTTTTCCCTACGCAGCGTAAGCGTTCCACCTATGCCTATGTTGTCAATGGCAATCCTTTAACCGTACATCGGATGGGCATTTCACAAGCCAACGGAAATCATTGCTCCGTAATGCGCTATTGCCCCGTCTGCTATCAAGAGGACTTGCAGTTGCATGGTGAGCCTTATTGGCATCGCAGCCACCAACTGCCGGATATGCAAATTTGCACCAAGCATCGCTGCTGGCTAGTCGATACCGATGTCGCATACAATAGCACACGACAGCAAGAACTATTTCCCGCATCATTCACTATGCAGCTAAAAAAGCAGTCAGCAGAACCCGTACCGGGCTGTCTGCTGGCGTTAGATTCATTATTGCATGATACTTTAGATTCAAGTTTTGATTATCGTGACGGCTCTGTTTACCACGCCGTCCTTGACTGCGCATTACGTTCCCGTGGCTGGCGCTCCCTGACCGGGGGACGTACATACGCCACCAAAATCGAAAATGCACTTTTAAACCTATATGGCAGTTATGTTCCTGCGACTGACATATCCGCAAAGCAGCTGCACGCCACACTATGCAACAAGTCCGTTGCGCCGCGATATGTTCTGCAACTTGCCGTTCTGCTGAGACTGACTCTCTATGACCTGCTGCACGCACCCGATGCCGTGCTAGACTATAAGGCCGAGATGAAAGAAATGTATCAATCAGGAGCCAGCATGTACCATATAGCGCAGCTGTACGGCACGGACGCAAAGACTGTGGCAAGATGGGTGAAACAGTAAGGGCAATGATTCTGTCGGCCATAGTTTATAATGGCAGCTACATATCTATGCTGCCGCTTTTTCCTTATCTGCCTCCTTTCTTTTACTATTTTTACGTGCTTTTCTCTTCTCATCGTATTCCCTTTGAATCAAGATGAATTTATCCATCAGTACCTTTTCTTTACTACGATTTCCCTTGATTACCATTGATGGGTTAATCAGCCAAACGCCATCAAGTTGCATTGCCACAAACCCCTTATCCGCAAGGGAGTCCATCGCTCTCTGTACGGTGGCTTTCGAGCTATTGATATTTACTGCAATCTTTTTCATTGTTCCAACGTACATATTGTTACCGCTCTGCATTGCACATACCAGAAAATCCAGCACCAGTGATTCCTTTCCGCCCAGTCCGGAAACAACTCCAAAAAATGAATCATACACTTTAAAAAAATTCATTTTTACATTGCTTATGCTTTCTGGTGTCGAATATTCTCGCGGCAAAAATAACGGGTCATTGCCATCGCCATCCGTTATAAGTAAATCACTTAACGGGCGGTTAAGCAGAGTGTCATATTCCGACATTAGCCGTGCTTGCACATAAATGTCGCCTTTAACAAGCAGCCTTGGGTTTATCATCCAAACTCTTTCATCCTCAGTCTTTGCCAGCATATCACTTTCCTGCATCTTTTTCACTGTATTACGTACTGTTACGACATCGCAATTCAATTTTCTTGCTATCGTTTTGTACGCCCCAACGAATTTATTTTTCGTCGGCTGTGTTTCCTGCAAGATGTATGCCAACACCTTGCTTTCCGCAGCAGAAAAGTTTGAAAGAAGTTCAAAGAACTTAGCATCGGCTTTCCAAAAGTGCTTTGTCCCGTATCCAGTGTTGTGACACTCGTGCTGGATTTTCTCAGCCACGCCAGTTTTAGCGTTTTTCAGAACAATCGTTTCAACATTTTGTTTCTTCATTACATTACTCCTTTGATACTTAAGGGGTGATTCCATGATACTTTTTGTTTCATTTCCATATATTTCCATGCGGAATATACGGCTATATATCGCTATATTTTTCAAGTCTTTCGTTCACAAATGCCAAGTCTCTCTTCTTATCTATTCAATGTTAATTCATTTCATGAAATATCATTGATAAAATAAGAAATGTCGCGGGAAACGTACAGCCAACCCGCAGAATCTCTGCTGTCAGTTGGTTGCCTCTTATTTGCTCCTATATAAGTTCGCGCCTTGCGGGGGAAGATAGGAATAAATAAGAATCGCCAGCAGAACTCTTATTGTCTCCTATGATTCCGCGCTCCGCGAGACAAATAGGAAACTATAAGTAATCTGCCGAAGTAGTAGTTACCGCTTTGTCTTGCCGTTCTGGCTTGCTGAATATGCTTACCCTCCCGCCAAAGGTTTGCGGCTTTCCCGTAACCGCACTACTGGGCAGGGCTTTCCTTTGGCCGAAGTGAAGCACTGCTTACGGGAGAAGTTCAGACCGTCCCGTAAAGTTGCGGCAGTGGGTAAGTTCCTTTCGTTCTGGAGACTGAACGCCAAACTGCCGTAAGCGTTCTTCTCGGCAGCGGAAGTTAGCGTCTTCCGGCAAGTTGAGCCTTGACACGTTGCAACCATTTTGCGATTGTCAGCCATCTTAGGGTTGCCGATGCTGCTTGTTATTTCGTTTTCAAGGTACAAAAAAGGAGCCAGTACAAACGCTGCTTACACTATCCCCGTAGAGATAATGTCGCAATTTTCGTACTGGCTCCTTAGAGCTTTACCATTCAGTATGATTATTCAGTTTTACGTTATCGGACACCCAACAAGTCTTTATACACTTATTGAGTTTACATATATATTATACCACATTTTTGCACAGAACGCAAGTGCGTCAAAAGAATTACACAAGCCCGAAGTATTTGTCAAAGAACGCTTGCAATTTTGCAATAATTCCATCCTTTTTGGCTGTTCGGTTGCCGCCGCCAAAGCGCGAGACCGGCGGCAGGATGCGGTCAACATCTGTGCCGGTAGTCTTTAATATGCCGTCACGGAAAGAGTTATCCACAAACTTGCGCGTTTCGTCCGGCTTGAGCTTTTCCTCCGCGATAAGTGTATCAAGGTCGGTTTTCTTTTGCTCGGTGACGAACTTTATCCAGTCGTCATCTACCTTGGTGGCCGTATTGACGGTTGCGATAAAGTTTTCAATCAGGTCTTTCTTGCTGCGCAGTTGCATACTGGAATCCACGGCCTTGCGGATGTCAACAAGGATTTCTTTATCCTCGCAGTTGCTGTCATGGTACTTGGCAACCAGCATAAGGATATAGTCAATATTGATTTCCACCTGACGGATAAGCTCCATCTCGAAAACTATATCGTCATTGATAACTTCCTTATCTGGTTTTGGAGGTCGCATTTCATGATAAAGGTCAAGATAGCGGCTTTGGTAGTCCTGCATATCGCGCGGGGCAAGCAGCTCATTGCCCGCAAAGTCGTCAAACGAGGTAAGGATATTCCGCATTCGCAGAATTGCGCCAAACAGTGCGATAAAGTCTTTTTTATTTTGCTCCCCGACAATGGGCTGACCCAGCGGGAATTTATCTTGCAACTTGGCAATCAGTTCTTCGTAGCCGTCGTGGTGCTTGCCGTCCTCGTCATAGCCCTCATAATAGGCTTTATAGTTTTTCAGCAGAACGACACTTCCGGCTTCGCGGTCTCCGAATAGCGCTAAAGCGTCATTGGTTTCCTTTTCCAGATTGCGGAAACAGACAATATTGCCGTATGTCTTTACGGAGTTCAGGATGCGGTTTGTGCGCGAGAACGCCTGTATCAAGCCGTGCATGACAAGGTTTTTATCCACCCAGAGCGTATTTAGCGTGGTAGCGTCAAAGCCCGTCAGGAACATATTTACGACAATCAGGATGTCAACCTCGCGGTTTTTCATGCGCAGGGAAAGGTCTTTATAATAGTTCTGGAATCTGTCGGCCGAGGTGTCATAATGCGTCTTAAAAAGTGCATTATAATCCTTGATTGCAGACTCCAAAAAGTCCCGCGAGCTTGCATCAAGCTGGCTGGTATCATCGGAATTTTCCTCGCCCAGCATGCCGTTTGCATCTTCCACGTCCTCGTTGGGGGCGTAGCTGAAAATCGTTGCCACACGCAGACGCTTTGCTTCGGGCAAGTCCTGCATCTGGCGCTTAAATTCCAGATAGTACGCCTTTGCCATCGCAATCGAGCTGACCGCAAAGATGGAGTTAAAGCCCGACAGGCGCACGCTGTCCTTGACCTCTTCAACCTGCCCGCGCGTTTTATCGGTGGCTACTGCTTCAATATTGCGCAACGCACGGAAAGAATACGTTTTACCGTTTCGTTTTGTTTTCTGGTCGAAATGCTCCAAGATATATTTGACGATTTCCTTTACGCGGCGCGGGTCAGCAAGTGCTTTTTCGGTGTCGATGGCCTTGACCTGCTTATCGCCAATGCCTGCCTTGCGGTTGACCGTATCCACATAGTCGATACGGAACGGCAGAACGTTGTTATCGTTGATAGCGTCAACAATCGTATAGGTATGCAGCGGCAAGACTTTTTTGCCGTTTGCATCAGGCTCACCGCCAAACGCCTGTGGGGTGGTTTTCAGCGTAGGTTTGCCGCGCGTACTGGCGTTGGCCGCAAAAATCGGCGTGCCTGTAAAGCCAAACAGGTGGTAGTTCTTAAAATATTTTGTGATGTCCTCGTGCATATCGCCAAACTGGCTGCGATGGCACTCATCAAAAATCAAGACAACATGCTTTTGGAAAATCTCATGTCCCTTATTGCGGGCAACAAACAACGCCAGCTTTTGAATCGTTGTAATGATGATTTTATAAGTATGTGGGTTGCCTTTGGCATCCCGGTCTTCCAGCTGGCGTTGTAGCACCTGCGTGGAGGTGTTGCCGTTGGCCGCGCCTTTTTCAAAGCGGTCATATTCTTTCATGGTCTGGTAGTCCAAATCCTTGCGGTCTACCACGAACAGAACTTTATCAATGTAGGGGAGATTGGAGGCCAGCTGCGCCGTTTTGAAGGATGTCAGCGTTTTGCCGCTGCCCGTGGTGTGCCAGATGTACCCGCCTGCGGCCAGCGTTCCCGTCTGCTTGTAATTGGTCGAAACCTCAATGCGGGACAAGATACGCTCTGTAGCCGCAATCTGGTACGGACGCATCACCAGCAGCAGGTCTTCGGACGTAAAGACGCAATACTTCGTCAGAATGTTCAGCAGTGTATGGCGGGCAAAGAACGTGCGGGTAAAGTCCACCAAATCGGGAATGACGCGGTTTTTCCCATCAGCCCAAAAGGAGGTAAATTCAAAGCTGTTGCTTGTCTTTTTGCCGCTTTTACGAGAGGAACCGGCGCTTTCTTTGATATGGCTGTCGCGGGTGGTATTGGAGTAGTATTTTGTATTCGTGCCGTTGGAAATCACGAATATCTGTACATACTCGTACAGTCCGCTGCCCGCCCAGAAGCTGTCCCGCTGATAACGATTGATTTGGTTGAATGCCTCCTTGATAGGCACACCGCGCCGCTTCAGCTCTACATGAACCAGCGGCAGGCCGTTTACCAGAATCGTGACATCGTAGCGGTTATTATAGTTGCCGCTGTTTTCCACATATTGGTTGATAACCTGCAAACGGTTGTTGTGGATGTTCTTTTTATCCAGCAGCGTAATATTGACCGTAGAGCCGTCCTCGCGGGTCAGGTTCTGAATGTTATCCTCTTGGATGCGGCGGGTCTTTTCTTTGATACCATCGTTTGCGTTGGCGATTTTATCCTTAAAGAAGTTATCCCATTCCTTATCCGTAAAGGTATAATTGTTCAGAATCTCCAGCTGACGGCGCAGGTTTGCCACAAGGTCAGCGTTCTCATGGATAGGGAGGTAAGTATAGCCCTGCTCCTCCAGCATTTTAATGAACGCCTGTTCCAGCGCTGCCTCGCTCTGGTATGCGTCCGAACGCTTGCTTTGCGGTTCGTATTCTGTTACAACGGTACTTTCGTTGCTGGAAGCAACTACATTGTAAGTGCTCATGCTTTATCTTCCTCAATTTGGCTTTTGGCATTGCCTTGCTCTGCAAAGAACAAAATGCCATCGACAAGTAACAAGGCCTTTAAGAAATCCATTCTTGTATATGTCCGATGCGTTCTTCCATGCTGTAGCCAATTTCTGTTCAATAGGTCTTCCTCTTTTTCTGTAAATGGTTTCCCATTAAACATCGTTCCGGTTACTGCGTTCAGCCCCGTAGAAACACACCAAAACTTTCTGTCTAATCCCGTTAGTTCCTCATTATTTGAAATACGTTCTTCAATTTTCTTTATTCTTTTTTCATAGTTAACGCATCCCTGCATATCCGATGCGTCTGCAAGTATGCCATCCGCCAAGGAAAAAAGCCCTGTACACGCAAGTTGATAATGCTCTTGCTGAAACGCTGCAATGATTTCTTCGTAGAATCTTTGATACATTTCCATTCCATCATGCTGCTTAAGTGTTTCAATTAGCGGAGAAATATGTCCGCCTTCATAGTAGTACCTATCAACCGCCTGTACAATATCAGGTTCCTCACAAAAATTATGCGCCAATTCTAACGTGAAATCATCTGTAAATACAATTTGCGCATTTGCCATTTTATCTACCGCTTCTGCCCAAAGCGCAAATTCTCCGAATATTTTTCCAATTTCAATCAAGCTCGGAAGAACTTGGGCAACTGTTTTTCTAAGACTTGAAACAGCGTCAGCGAAAGCCTTGAGTCCTGTATAAAGTCCATCTATGTTTATGCCATCATCATTCACAATTATCCAGCTCCTTAAAAGCTAACAGTTTGTCCCGATAGTATTCGTATTGCTTTTGCCGTGCCTCGATTTCAGCAGGGAGGCCGGTGGTGAGGTCGTTGCAAAGGTTGTCAAAGCGGTCAAGGATGGCTACAATATCCTTTTGCTTTTCCTGTGATGGGATAGGAACAGGAATTTTGTTCAAATTCTTTTGGTTCAATTTGGGCTGTGCTCCGCCAGAAATAAACGTTGTCAAATCAATAGAATTCAGGTAATGCTCAACGAACTTTCTGGTTTCATAGGTTTTAAATTTCAGTATGTGTGCGTGATTATTAACCCAATTCTTTCCCGAAATCGAAAATGCAATAGGTGTATTTCTTGCCAACAGGTTTGCGCCATCCTCTGACACAAGCAAATAATCTCCATCAAATATATAGTCATTCACATAATCAACGATACCAGACGCGCCATAATACGGATATTCGCCCGATTCTCGGTTTCCACTTGTTACAGGTTTACGTTGATTATCACAATTTTCTGATATATCTTCAAGAGACACTTTCACATAGCCAAACACATACTGCAAGAGCTTAATTATGCTCTGTCTGTCTGTCTGTCTGTCTGTCTGTCAAGATTATGTCGTCAGCAGCAGCAAACGTCAAGAGCATATCACGATAATATTCATACTGTTTTTTACGGGCTTCAATTTCAGCAGGCAGGCCAATGTTCAGGTCAGAACAGATGGCATCGAAGTTATCCAGCACTTTTGCAATTCGGTCTTGGATTTCCTTTTCCGGCACTGGAATTTTAATTTTTTCCAGCTTTGCAACAGATAGTCCCGGTTGCGCTCCTGCGGTCTTATACTGGTTAAGATTTGCATGAACCAGCGCATGATACAAGAATCTGCTATTGAAAAATCCTTTATCTGATACAACAACAGCGTGTTCGGTAGTGTAATAGGAACCTGTTGCATAGCAAACATTTCCACATAACGCACCTTGCCGCCCAACTAAAGGTTTATCTCCTTGCTGGTTGGCTGTCCTTACATATCCACGAAGCCCATTACCGCCATAACACGGAACAGAGTATTCCTTAGTCTGTACAGGGGATATTTCAATCGCCGGAATTGCTTTGCCCGCTTGTAAGCCACAAACCTCTCCCAGCGCTCTCCATTTTGCTTCAAATGTCCCCCCCCTGTGGACATCGAAGGTCAAAAGTGTATCGCGGTAATATTCGTACTGCTTTCTGCGTGCTGTAAGCTCCGCTGTAAGCTCCGCTGTAAGCTCCGTGAAATTGTCCAGTATCCGAACAATTTCACGTTGAATGGGCAGAGGTGGGATAGGTATAGAGAAGTCTTGAATCATTGGTTTCCGAATAGATGTCACTGTTGCACTTACAGCCTTTTTCATAATAAACGGCTTAAAGTATGCTTGCATATAATAATACGCAAACTTCGTCAGAATATCTTCTTTTGTAAAATGGATTCTATAAACACGCTGATGTAGCGCGTATTTACCATCAACATAATGAAAAATTTCTCCTACTCCTCCCTCTCCGGGGATTATGATTGCTTCTTCATCATATTCATAGGCATTTTTTGTTTTTACTGTTTGTGACCTGATAAAAAACGGATACAATCCGCCATCTATCGCCTCGTTTCCGTTACTACTTCCTGTTCCCACTTCAGCAATGTCCCCAATCCGCATAAATGTTACGCCATTAGGGCACATTTCAGAAATCAGCTTATTAAGTTCACTCATATATTACTCACATTCTGCAAAACGGATGTAAGGCGCTTCTCAAGTTTTTCTTGTAATTCTTCATCATTATTATAAAGAATAATATTATCGCCACTAACATCAAAATGCACTTTTTCATTAACAAAAAAGTCTTGCTGACAAGTCAGTATCAATTTAATAGGATGATTACATAACTGCAATCCTCTCGCAATTCCCGCCTCGTAATAAACTCCGCCTCTGTTGCCTGTCAAGTCTGCAATTAGCGCTATCGAGTTTTGGATTTCTGTCGTAATTTCACCAATAATAGAACCCGTAAACTCTTTTTCGTCAATTCGCATCACATCATAGCCAAGTTTGTGCATTGTTGCTTTATACGCATTCTCGTAAGTCCCATTTGTTGCGTCTGAAAACATCATTGCTATAAAAATCTGCTTTTTCTTCATCACCTGTGGTGCCTTAACATTATTGTACTTCTTTTTATAAATTTGTTTCAATAGCGCAATCAAATTACTACAATATTGAAAAGCATCTCCCTGAAGTTTTATTCTGTCAATTAGTACCCATGCCTCGGAATCGCCCTCGCCACTTTCTTCCAAGAAGGACTCCACCTCATATACCCATTCGCTAACATTCGGTTGTTTAGGTTTTTCTATCAGTTCTTTCAAACGTTCCTGCTCATCCATAAGCCAAATCACCCCTCTTTAATCTCCGCAATAATCTTATCAATCTCATCTCGCAGAACCTGTTCCCGCGCCACAATGCGCTTGATTTCTGCGTTCAGCTCGGTAATGTTGATAACCTCGCGGGTGTCCTCCTGCTCGACATAGGTGGAAACCGAAAGGTTGTAGTCCTGCGCCGCAACCTCATCGTTCGGTACAAGACGGCAGAAATAGTCCTTATCCTCGCGGTCTACAAAAGAAGCTACGATTTTGGCAATATTATCTCCGGTCAGCTTGTTGTTGTTCGTGACCTTGACAAATTCCTTGGAGGCATCAATAAACAGCGTCTTGTTCTCGGCCTTGCTCTTTTTCAGCACCATAATGCAGGTTGCAATGCTGGTGCCAAAGAACAGGTTGCCCGGCAGCTGGATAATGCAGTCGATAAAGTTGTTGTCAATCAGATACTGGCGAATCTTCTTTTCCGCGCCGCCGCGATACATAATACCGGGGAAGCAGACGATGGCCGCCGTGCCATTGGTCGCCAGCCATGCCAGCGAGTGCATGATAAACGCCAAGTCTGCCTTGGACTTGGGGGCCAGCACACCCGCGGGGGAAAAACGCGGGTCGTTAATCAGCAGCGGGTTATCGTCCCCGGCCCATTTGATGGAATAGGGCGGATTGGATACGATTACCTCAAAGGGTTCCTCGTCCCAATGCTGCGGCGAAATCAACGTATCTTCGTGCGCAATGTTGAATTTATCAAAATCAATATCGTGCAAAAACATATTGATACGGCACAGGTTGTAGGTCGTCAGGTTGATTTCCTGACCGAAGAAGCCCTGCCGGACATTCTCTTTGCCCAGAATCTTAGCCGCTTTCAGCAGCAGAGAGCCGGAGCCGCAGGCAGGGTCATAGACCTTGTTGACCTCGGTTTTACCCACAACGGCAAGGCGGGTCAGCAGCTCCGAGACCTCCTGCGGGGTAAAGAACTCGCCGCCGCTCTTGCCCGCGTTGGAGGCATACATACTCATCAGGTACTCATACGCATCGCCAAACGCATCAATCGTGTTTTCCTTGTACTCACCGAGCTTCATCGCGCCGATGCCGTCCAGCAGCTTGACAAGCATTGCATTGCGCTTTGGCACCGTTGCGCCCAGCTTGTTGCTGTTGACATCAATATCATCAAACAGACCGGCAAAATCGTCCTCGCTCTCGGTGCCTTTTGCCGAATCCTCGATATGACGGAAGACGGCCTCCATCGTCATGTTGAGGTTATCGTCCTGCGGCGCACGGGCGCGGACATTGACGAACAGTTCAGACGGCAGGATAAAGAAGCCTTTGGTCTGCACCAAATCCTCCCGCGCCTGCTCGGCCTCCTCGTCAGACAGCTTGGCATAGTCAAAATCCGCGTTGCCTGCCGCGATTTCGTCCGCGTTGATGTAGTTTGTCAGGTTCTCGGAAATATAGCGGTAGAACATGATGCCCAGAATGTAGGATTTGAAATCCCAGCCATCCACGCTTCCGCGCAGGTCATCCGCAATCGCCCATATTGCGCGGTGAAGTTCTTCGCGTTCCTGCTCTTTTTTATTATCCGGCATCGTGATTCCTCCAAATTTTAAGTACACTTTTTAACCCTATGCATATTGTAGCAAATACGCCATCCTATAAATCGGACTTGCAGACAAAGGTACATATTTTTATCTATTATAACGAAAAAGCGGGCATTTGTCACCCGCTTTTGCCGTATTTCGCAAATTATTGTAGATGTCACGCACTATTTGAAGTAGAAATTTTTCCGCAGCCGGATTGCTCCGTCATCGCAAATTACAAATAGGTCTTGTTCCAAGTGTGCGAGGTCAGCTGGCTTGATGATGGGCTGTCGTTTCTTGTTGGGGTCGGTTGCCAATAGGGAACGCTTTTCACCAATCATTTTGGAGAAATATTCCTGTGTTTCGGCATCTTTGCAGCCGAGCAGAACAGTAAACTTAAAGTTACTCAGCATAGCTTTCCGCTCATCTTTACCGTAAATCATATCGAGGTCGGTTAACGACTGGGTCAGGACAAGGATTCTAATTCTGCGTTTCCGCAGCTTGCGCAGACTTTCAACAATTTGCAGCTTGCCAAATGAAGCAAACTCGTCAAGACAAAACAAAATCGTTTGCTTGTTTTCCGGCGGTCTGGATGAAAAATATTCCATCGACTGCGCCGTGATAATGCGTAGCAGGTCGCCATAGATTTTGAGCTTTTCGTCCGGGATATAGATGTATACGCTACTGGTTTCCAACATAGCCGGGCTGATGGCTTTTTCATAACTTGGCACTTTTCTAAGTGCATTTTTAATTTTATCGTTTGTGGCAAACAGTTTCAAGGCATCGTCTGCCGCCTGCTTGCAGCCCGCCGTGTTCTGCTCGCTTGCTCCCGCAAAGGAACTAATGAACATATTAGCAATCGGATTCTGCTGCTTTGCAATATCATTCAGCAAACTGCGCCAATCGTGACCGAGAAAGAACTCGCAGATTTCCACAAAGCCCCAGCCCATGCCGTAGTAGCAAATAAGCGCTGCCGTTATCATTTTTCGGCCATTCTTTGTAAAAAATATGCCTGCCTCGCTGTCGTTGGCTTTGTCTGGTAACAGCAGATAAGCAAGCTGTTCCAAACGCTCCTGCCGTTCTGTCTCATCCGTTACCGCATTGATTGAAGCAAACACATCATACGGGATACAGTTTCCTGATGTCGGGTCAAACACAATTTTGTTGGGTGTGTTGACATTCGCCGAAATATCGCCGGAAATATCTACCACCAGCGCCGTACCCTGCCAACTGCGCAATGTTGGAATCAGCAAAGCACTTGTTTTGCCTGTGCCAGACGGCCCCAGTACGAGAATATGCCCCTCGTCCTGTTCGGGGGAGTAGGCCAACAAACCAAATTTCTTACCAAATAGAATCCCTTTTGCTTGCGCCGGATGTCGATACACAAGATTCTTTTTTGCAAAGGGATTTGGAAAATGGTTCACCTGTCCGCGCAAATATGCTATCAGTAGCAGCACAAGGAGCATTACCACCGTTGCGCCGTACAGGTAGCAGTTGATAAGCATTACCACCTGATTCATGGCTGTACCTCAAAAACGCAGTTCCGGCCCGGACGATTCACCGAAATACAGTGCAGGGCGTTCTACTTCCTGCTGGTATTCCTGTTCGCGTTCCGCTTTAAGCTGCGCGACAGTGCGGTTGCCGCCCTGCCGCTTGGTTACGCCTGTCATAACGCGGGCATCTTCCAGACCGTGTTCGTTCAGGTAGCGTTGCAGGTCTGGGTGAAAATTGCGCAGTTCACGGCGGTCAAGAACATCGTTCGCACAGATTTTATAGCCCTGCTCGTGCTTCGGGTCTTCGACAACAGGCACGAAACAAAAATGCAAATGCGGTTGGCCTCCCTCGTCATCATGGACGATGGCCTGCACGACATTTTCCTCGCCATAGCGATTTGCCAAAAAATCGTATGTTGCGCAGAAAAAGTTGTCGTAGCGCTCCGGGTCTAAATCCTGCGGGGCTGTTACGACCCAGCCAGCCATAACCTTTACGTCATCGCGGTTATAGCAGTACAGTTCTGATTTGCGCTGCAAAAAATAGTCATAATCGCTCATGCCCCTATCGGGGGACAGAACATAGTCCTGCCCCTGCCGAGACGGGTCAATGTCAGGATTGCCGGAATGTTCGATTTCGCGGCGATTGTGCCGCAGTTGATTGCGGACTGCGCCCGCTGAAAACTTCTCTACACTTGCCATCGTAATTTCACTTTCCTTTGCGGGGTTCATGTCCCCTCCGTCCACGCCTTGAAATGCCCTGCACAATGAAGCAGCGCATTTAGTCGCGGACTGATGTGCCATACAAGGTATGGCAGTTTCCCCGGAAACTCCCACCGCCCTTGCGGGCTTACCTTGCCAAAGGGGCGTGACCCCTCTGGACTCCCCGCTGCCGACAAGACCTGCTTGCCGTCAGTGGGGGCTGCGGCCCCCATCGGAACGACTTTTCGCCGTTCCTGCCCCTATAAGATTGGCGGTGCCCAAGTTCTGCACTTTCGCGCAGAATTTCAGCACCGCCCTTGCTGCGACCTGTACGCCTTACTATCGCAAAGGCGTGTCAGGTCTTACTTTTTTCTACTCGGCAAACGGCACCACTGTCCCATTGCATCACGCTCGATTCCTACAAGGAACTGGATGCCGTCAAACCAGCTGAACGGCAGGCTCGGTTCACAACGAAACGCAAGCGCTGCCATTACATCGTACACAGCCTTTTCGCCCCACAGAACCTCCCATTCAGCAAAAATATCATCTACCAAGCGAGCACCGTTAATTTTGTTGATGCCGCCAGTCGAAATCTGTTTGCCAAGGAGCTCATAGACCTCGACAGCAGATTCCCACAAGGCATCATTCTCTGTTATGGTGCAGTTCTCTGTGTCCTCGTGCAAATGGTATCTGGCAAAAAACCCCTGTAAACGGTCTGCATCGTACACCGGGCGTGTTCCTAACGCCCTGATGCCGCGTGTCATTGACTGCTTGATTTCCCACGCATCCAATTTATTTTCTGCGCGGCACTGCAAAATGAACGTTGCCTCTGTGCGGAACGGCTCTGTCATCGGCAGAAACTCGTTTTTGATTGCCATATTGATGATGTCTCCGATTTTCAAGCCGAAAACTTTGGTTACGACAGTAATCAGAATGTCGCTTTCTTTATCTGAAATGAAATAGCGGTTCATCAGAACGCCCCCTTACGAGATGAAATACAATTCGTTATGCAATACGTTATGTATATAATAGCATATAATATACACCATGTCAATATATACATATCGTATTTTTTAATAAAAATAGTACGGTACACCGCTGCGGCGGGACGGGGAAGCGTGGCCCTGCCGCTCAAAAAAGTATATAAGCCCACACCCTTTAGTCAACAAACTTTCACGGCATATTCTCGCACTTTGCGGGGATGCTGCGATATTCCATGATTTGTTGACACAGGGGTGTGGGCTTTACTTTTTCTTTTCGCCGGCAGGGGCCAAACCTGCAAACCGCTTCGGCGGGGATTTAAAAGTGAACTTTTAAGACGAAAGGACAACGAAAATGAAACAGACAATTAAAACGAGCCGCGTGGCAGGACAGCTTGAGAAAATGTTCCGAGCACTTAATAGCCGCTTTTTTGACGGTGAATTGCCGGAGGTCGTTATCAGCTTGAAAAAGACCGCTGGCGCGTATGGGCACTTCACCACTGGTAAGGTTTGGAAAACAGGCGAAGAACGGCGCTACGAAATCAATATAAGTTCTGCCAGCTTAAACCAAGAGTGTGCTTTTCTGGCTGGCGTGTTAGTCCATGAGATGGTACACGAGTATTGCGCCGAACACGATATAAAGGACACCAGCAATAACGGCGTATATCACAACAAGAATTTCAAGCACATTGCAGAAACCCACGGTCTGGAAGTCGAACACCATCCCAAATATGGTTGGACAATTACCAGCCCCGGTCTTGAACTTCTGGATTTTGTAGAGGAGCAGGGCTGGCAAGATTTCCAGATGGTCGAGAGCCTTAACCTGCTGGATGTACTCGGAACGCTCCCCAAGGGCGGCAACAGCAGTGCAGGAGCGGAAACCAGAACGAAAAAGCCAAGCAGTACCCGCAAATATATCTGCCCCAAATGTGGCAACAGTTGCCGAGCAACCAAGGTCATCAACCTGATATGCGGCGACTGTATGGAAAAGATGGTTGTTGCCGAATAAGTCACAATAACAGTGATAATGGTCGAGTGAGAGTAGACCGCCATTTTTATATGTACACTTTTAATAAGGAGCACTACAATGCAATACGATTACCATTCCTGCCCATACGAACCAGATACCGGCGTTCCCCCTTGCGGGGAAATGGCCGAGCGCAAAACCTGCGCATGGTGCAATCTTGCGGCCACATCCGAAAAGTAGAACGATGGCGGCGGTCACACAAGCGACCACCGCCATCATTTCCAGTATCAAATTTAAGCTATGCACAAGTAGTATTAAAAGTTCTTGCTATCGTATGACAAAGTAAGTATACTATCAGTATCAAAATTAACGAGCCTTAGAGGTGATACCGCCATGCAGATATATGGTTACTGCCGTATTTCCACACCACAGCAAAATATCGAACGGCAAGTACGCAACATTTTGGCAACATATCCAACCGCGCATATTATCCGCGAAGTTTACACAGGCACAACATATCAGGGGCGCAAAGAACTAGACAAGCTGCTGCATATTGTGCAACTGGGGGACACCATCGTATTCGACAGTGTATCTCGTATGAGCCGTAATGCAGACGAGGGTTGCCAACTATACGAAGACCTGTACGCCCAAAATGTAACGCTTTGCTTTCTCAAAGAACCACACATCAACACGGAGACTTACCGCCAGACCATCCAGCGGCAAATCAGCACCCAGCTGAAAACCGGCAATGCCGCTACCGACAGTTTTGTATCCTCGGTCATTGCTGCACTGAATCAGTACACCGTTGACCTCGCCAAAGAGCAGATACGCCTTGCCTTTGCGCAAGCTCAAAAGGAAGTTGACGACCTGCACCAACGCACAAGAGAGGGAATGCTGACCGCCAAACTAAACGGCAAGCAGATAGGGCAGGAACGTGGCCGCAAATTGGTTGTCAAGAAAGCTGCCGCTTGCAAGGATGCCATCAAAAAGTACAGCAAGGATTTTGACGGCACACTCAGCGATGCAGATTGCATTAAGCTTATTGGCATTGCACGGAATACATATTACAAGTATAAGCGGAAATTGCGAAATGCAATATCTATATAAGAAAAAGGGCCTGTAATGTGCACATATATCTGCACACTACAGGTCCTTTGGACTCTATATCTCGCACATCATGCGGTAATTTCATACCGTACTTTTAAGTCATTAAACTGGTTATATGGAATAAAGTTTTCTTTTTGCAAGCGTCCCACTACAATTCCCGGAGAAATCCCCATCCGTGCCGCAAACTGGCTAATTGTGGCCCTTGTCAAATACCCGTTCTTGGCGAAGGCATTGAAGGCTACCTCATCTATCAAAATATCTCTTGCGAACTTATCTGCGTCATGCTCATCATCAGCATCTGTTCCAAACGGCTTACTTATATGGCCCATTATAATATGCGCCACTTCATGGAAAAGACTAAACCAGAACCTATCGGCATCTTTTCCTCTTACCGTAAGGCCCATAACAATTTTTCTATCTTCTTGGAATGTTGCTCCATGCAAGAAAGAACCCTCAATATGAGGTAAAAAGACAAGCGCAATACCACATTCTGACATCATCTTCGTCAGTGCAGGGCAGAATTCTTTCGGCTCTTCTACAGTCATTTTCCGAATTTCCGGCAATTTTTCTTGTAGTAATTTTATGTTAATAGGTTCTGTATCTATATTACGTGCCTCACGCCGTGCTTGCTGCGACCATGCTAAAAGCGCAAAATCACTTTTTTCGCTTTCATTTAATCGCCTACATGCGATATTCGTAATCGCCGGATTTTCTATGATTGTTAATTTTGCAACCTCAAAAAATTTCCGTAGCTCAACTACTTTTTGTTCTTGTGTCTTAACCTCCGGAACCCACTTATTTTTTACCATCTCGCTATAGGGAAGCTTCTTTATTAGCTCCTTATCTGTGTCCATTTCATTTTCAGCTTTTACCTTTGCAAGCTTTTCCTGATAAATTGCTTCGAGATTATTCCAAAAACTTGCCGGAATTCCCAGAACCATTTCCAAGCGTTCTGCAATTTCCGGCGTCAAGCGAACGTCACCGTTGATAAGCTGGCTAACATGCTTTTCGGACAAATTCATCCGCAACGCAAAATTCTTCTGCGTCATACCTCTATCTTCAAGTTGCTCTCGGATAGTTGCTCCCGGTGGCGTAGCAATCGTATTCTTACTCCTCACCATCGTGTTCTTCCTCCGTTTCTTCATACTGTACTTTAATGATAGTCTACAATTTCAATGATATTCGCTATTTGGATTTCTTCACCGTTCTTTTCGAATACCAATCTGTAAGGATGAACTAAATCAACAGCAAATTGTCCATTTCTATCTCCTGTTAAGGGATGACACCTTCCAATGCGAAATCGAACCATCGTCTCAACCGTATCTGCTGCTCGTATTTCATCTAATCGTTGGCTTATTTTTTCAGCCATCTTTGAACCATGCTTTCTTTCTGCCGTCCGAACATCCGTACAAACTTTTTCAATTGTTTTTGTTTTATAAGTAATTTTCAACGCATTTCCTCCGGCAGCAGATTGTTGTTGATTATTTACCTATTTGGTAATTTAACTATAGCATATGTAATACACTTTTTCAAGAAGAATTTTACCGAAATGGTAACATTCTTGTCATCTGTATTATTTCCGCTCATTGCTTTAAAGTTCATCTTAAAAGTGCATTTATAAAAGTTACAGTTTATCGTCACATATTGACTTATATTCTTTTCTATATTACTATGATACAGGGCGTTCACCGAAGACCAAAGAGACAAGTTAAGAATCCACACGCAGGCCCCTCCGCCATCCGGCTCCGGGGCCTGCTTTCTTTTTTGTTTCCAATCCTCTCTCATTCTGTCCCATGCGGGAAAAAATGAGATAATGCGTTGATTTTGCTTGGTGTGGACTTGGAATATTCTTGGAGTTGGCTTGGAGATTAGGCGGATTGCGAGCGGAACGGAGTGGAGCGAGCTCCTATGCGCTGTCTTGATTTTCTCTGCGCCTTTCTGGATTTTTTCGTGTGCCCGCGCATAACAGTTTGTATAAATTTACAGCAAATATATAACCCCCGATTTCAGGAAATCGGGGGTTGTTTTTATTGCGGCCAGTCTGCGCTCCGGCTCGTGGTCTCGTCAGGGTGCATCCAGAGGACGGCATAGTGGTTTTGCGCGGCCAGGGCCTGGCCGGTCTCCTCGGGCAGACAAAACAGCCCGGTGGAAAGCGCGTCGGCCAGACCTCCGGTGTCGGCGCGGGCCAGCACGGCCACGCTGCTGACGTAGCGGGCAGGGTAGCCCGTCGTCAGATCGATCAGGTGGGCGTACCGCACGCCGTCGTACTCAAAGTAGCGCTGGTAGTCGCCGCTGATGACCAGGCTGTCGCCGTCGGCCAGCTCGACGGCCTGTATGTACGCGGGGTCATCGCCCCAGGGGTTCTCAACACCCGCGGTCCAGGGCTTGCCGCCGGGCTTTGTGCCGATGGCGCGCACGTTGCCGCCGATGTTCAGCAGGGCGCTGGTCAGCCCGCGGGCCTGTGCGGCCCGGGCGGTCTGCTCCACAGCGTAGCCCTTGCCCACCGCACCGACGTCGAGCGCCATCTCCGGGTCAGCAAAATAGACGGTTTGTGCTGCATCGTCCAGAACCAGATTCTCTATGTCGATATGCGCCAGCGCCGCCGCGATGGCGTCCGCGTCGGGCGGGGCAGGGGAGTCGCTCTCCCGCGCATCGTGCCACAGGCGCAGCACCGCACCTGCGGCGATGTTCGTCGCGCCGTTGGCGGCAGGGTAAGCGGTGTCTTTGCACCAGCGCAAAAATGCGTACAGCTCGTCGCTGACCTGCACCGGCGCAGCGGCGGCCCGGGCGTTGACATCATACAGGTTGATGACGCCATCATAGTGGTGGTAGATGTCAAACAATTCGTTATAGCGCTGTAAATCGCTGTACATGGCCTGTGTCTGGGCGTTCCAGCTGTCCTGGCTGTCGGCATAGCCCTGCACGATGGCGGCAGTGTCAAACAGGTCGAACCAGGTGGCACTGTACAAATTTTGCTGCTTTTGGCAGGCGGTCAGCGGCAGACAAAGCAGTACCAGCAGCAGCGCGGTCAGGCGGCGCTTCATGCGTTGCCGCCCTGCACGGTCTCGTGCTCGGTGTTTAATTCCAGCAGCAGGTTTGCCAGCATCCAGCCCTTGCTGGTGGGCGTGACCATGCTGCGCACCGGAATGGACGCGCCGCCCATTTTGATAAGGTCAAGGAACGCGCCCAACTCGCCGTTGTCATGGCGCAGTCCGCTGACGATGATGGCCGGGCGGTCCGGCACCGCGATAAGCGGCGCAAACGCCGGGGCCGGCCTGCCCGCGCAGAGGTCCCCGACGATGCCGCCGAGGTCGCCGTCCGCGACGGGGCGGAGCTTGACGTCATAGCGCCTGGCCGCGCGGGCGATGGCGGCATAGTTGGGGTAGCTTTCGTCAATGCGCCAGAGTAAGGCGCAGCGGGGTTCGCGGATGATTCGGGCTTTCATGATGTTACCTCGTTAAAAAGGAAAGTGGTGAACGGGCGGGCGAACCATGTTCGCCCCTACAGAGACGCTGCCACCGTAGGGGCCGGGCATGCCCGGCCCGCGGCATAAAAATAAGCGGTCGTTTGCGGGAAAGCTGCGGGCCGCACATGTGCGGCCCCTACAACTCTACCCATTCAAAAAAGCATTGTAGGGGAGGGGTCTTGACCCCTCCGCGGGCGGATATGGAATCCGCCCCTACGGAGAGAGCGGCCATGCTGCGGGGCGTCTAAGACGCCCCCCTACAACAAAGGCGCCGCCTTATCCCGGGCAGCGCCTTTTGTATTGCTTACAGGTCGGGGTGGTACTCCTTGCAGGTGCACTTTTTCCACTTCAGGCCGCTGCCGCAGGGGCAGGGATCGTTGCGGCCGATCTTCGTCACGCGGACGGGGGCCGGGGCCTTGGCACCGGTATCACCGGGCGCATTATCGCCGGTGGGCTTGGCGATCTGCTCACGCTTCGGCTCGGCGTTCTGCTGGCGGATCTCGATCGTCAGCAGCATGTGGACGGCATCCTCGCGGATCGACGCGATCATCTCATCGAACATCGCGAAGCCCTCGATGCGGTACTCGACCACGGGGTCATGCTGGCCGTAGCCGCGCAGGCCCATGCCCTGCTTGAGCTGGTCCATGTTGTCGATGTGCTCCATCCACTTGCTGTCAACATTGCGCAGCAGGCAGATGCGCTCAAGCTCGCGCATCGTCTTGGCACCGTAGCGCTTTTCCTTGGCGGTCAGGATGTCCATGCCGCGCTTGTACAGCTCGTCGGCAATGCCCTCCTTCGTCAGGTCGCCCAGCTGCTCGGTGGTGTAGTTGAAGTCGGTGGGCAGGCACAGCCAGTTCATGAAGTGGCGGCGCAGCCCGGCAAAATCCCAGTCGTCGGCGGTCTCGCCGTTCAGGTAGTTCGTGCAGGCATCGTCGATGGCCTGGCGCATCATCTCGTGCAGCTTGCCGGAGATGTCCTCGCCGTCCAGCACCATCTGGCGCTGCTTGTAGATGATCTCGCGCTGCTGGTTCATGACGTCGTCATACTGCAGCACCTGCTTACGAATTGCAAAGTTCGACGCTTCGAGCTTCTTCTGGGCGCTCTCGATGGTGTTGGTGATGAGCTTGTTCTCGATGGGCACATCCTCGTCGAGGCCCAGGGAATCCATGAGGCTCTGGACGCGGTCACCGCCGAAAATGCGCATCAGATCGTCCTCCAGGCTCAGGAAGAAGCGGGATGCACCCGGGTCGCCCTGACGGCCTGCACGGCCGCGCAGCTGGTTGTCGATACGGCGGCTCTCGTGGCGCTCGGTGCCGATGATGAACAGGCCGCCCGCATTGCGGACAACCTCCGCCTCGCGCTTGACCTCGGGGGTAAATTCCTCGCACAGTTCCTCAAAACGCTTGCGGGCATGGAGAATTTCGGCGTCCTCGGTCTCGGCGTGGCCGTCGCACTCGGTCATCAGTATCTCAAGTTTGGCATCAATACCGGCCTCCGGCGGGGTAGGCAGCTCGGTGCCGCTGGCCTTGGCGCGGGCCTTCTCATGCTCGTAGGCATCCTTCAGCTCTGCCAGGTTGGCAGTCAGCTCCTTGGACAGCTCCTTTTTAAGGGCCGCCTTGGCCATGTAGGTCACGTTGCCGCCCAGCATAATATCAGTACCGCGGCCCGCCATGTTGGTGGCGATGGTGACCGCGCCCTGCTTGCCGGCCTGCGCGACGATCTCGGCCTCTCGCTCATGCTGCTTCGCGTTCAGGACGTTGTGCTCGATGCCTTTCTTTTTCAGCAGCTTGGACAGCGCCTCGCTCTTTTCGACGCTGACGGTGCCGACCAGGACAGGCTGACCCTTGGCGTGGCACTCGGCGACCTGCTCAATGACGGCGTTGTACTTGCCGTTGACGGTCTTGTAGACGCTGTCTGGCAGGTCCTTGCGGGCGCGGGGCTTGTTGGTGGGGATGCTGACGATGTTCAGGCCGTAAATCTCGCTGAACTCGTCGGCCTCGGTGGAGGCTGTACCGGTCATGCCGGACAGCTTTTTGTACATGCGGAAGTAGTTCTGGAAGGTGACGGTGGCCAGCGTCTTGCTCTCGGCGGCAACGGTCACGCCTTCTTTGGCCTCGATGGCCTGATGCAGGCCGTCATTGAAGCGGCGGCCATACATCAGACGGCCCGTGAACTCGTCGACGATGATGACCTCACCGTCTTTGACGATATAGTCGGTATCGCGGTGCATAACGCCGCGGGCCTTGATCGCACCGTCAATGTAATGGCGCAGCGACATATTGTCGGCGTCGGCCAGGTTCTCGACGTGGAAGAACGCCTCGGCCTTTTTGACGCCGGACTCGGTCAGGGTAGCGGTCTTGCGCTTTTCGTCCACGACGTAATCGCCGTCTACCTGCTCCTCGGCCTCGACCTTGTCGTCCAGCTCGACGATGACACTCTTTTTCAGCGTTTTAGCAAAGTCGTCCGCGCGCTTGTACATCACGCTGGAATCCTCGCCCTTGCCGCTGATGATCAGCGGGGTACGGGCCTCGTCGATCAGGATGGAGTCGACCTCGTCCACGATGGCAAACGCATGGCCGCGCTGCACCATGTTGGCCTTGTAGACGACCATGTTGTCGCGCAGGTAGTCAAAGCCGAACTCGTTGTTCGTGCCGTAGGTGACGTCGGCCTCGTAGGCCTTCTTGCGGTCCCCGGCCTCGACGCCGTGGACGACCAGACCGACGGTCAGACCCAGGAAACGGTAGACCTTGCCCATCCACTCGGAGTCGCGGCGGGCCAGGTAATCGTTGACGGTGACAACATGCACGCCCTCGCCGGTCAGGGCGTTCAGGTAGGTGGGCATGGTAGCGACCAGCGTCTTGCCTTCACCGGTCTGCATCTCGGCGATGCAGGCGCGGTGCAGCACGATGCCGCCGATGATCTGCACGGGGTAGGGCTTCATGCCAAGCACGCGCCAGTCAGCCTCACGGCATACGGCGAACGCCTCGGGCAGCAGGTCGTCGAGGGTCTCGCCTTTGGCGAGGCGCTCTTTAAACTCGGTGGTTTTGGCCTTCAGCTCGTCGTCGGTCAGCTTGGCCATCTCCGGCTCAAGGGCAAGGACCTTGTCCTTGAGCGGGTTGATGCGCTTGAGTTCCTTGTCCGAGAAAGAGCCGAACAGTTTTTCAAAAAAAGACATAACAGTTCCCCTGTATTTTCCGCCGCGTGTAGAGGTGCGGCTAATAGTGGTTTTATATAGTTTTACACATGATACTATAATACACCCGCACAGGGGTTCATGTCAAACCTGCGCGGGTGTATTTCGTAATATATTTAATTTTTCTGTTTTGCGGTCCTTTATAAAAAAGAATCCGCACAGGATCAGCCCCGCCAGAAACAGCCGGATGGGCACGAGCCAGGTCGAATCCATCCCCTCGCGGGTGAACAGGTACTGCCCCATGCAGCCCGAAACGCCCCAGCACGCCGCGCCGCCCATCGTCAAGGCGGAGCCTTTTATGCGGTCAGACATTGTGTTGCTCCTCTGTTGTAGGGGTCGTTGCTCGCATCGACCCGCATCATAGCGGCGGGCAGTTGCTTGCAGGGGGCGGCGTCCTCGACGCCCCTACAGCCTCCCGTAAGCTCTTATTCCAAAATCAGCGCCGCGGCTTCGCGCAACCCCTTTACAACCGGTGCGCCCGTTTCCCTCAATTTTTCCGGCGGCTGGTGGCCGCCGGACTGCAAAACGCAGCGCACGCCCAGCGCCTGTGCAACCTCATAGTCGTGGACGGAATCGCCGATCATGACGGCGCGTGCCGGGTCAAAGCCGTTTTCCTTTAAATAGGCCAGCCCGACCTCGACCTTGCTCTTGGCGTAGATGTCGCCCAGACCCAGCAGACGGTCAAAATAGCCCGTCACGCCGCGCTCGTCGGTCTGACGCCGCAGCGTGTCCAGATTGCTGGCCGACAGAATGACCTGCCGCACCCCCGCGGCCTTAAACGCCTCCAGCGCGTCAATGGCGCCGTCTGCCAGCGGGCAGGCCGCACTGGCGGGGACGTAGTCCTCCATGTATTTTTCGGCCAGCTCGGCAAAGCTGTGCTTTGTAAAGTCAAACCCCGCGCGGACGTAATATTCCTCGATGGGAAAGCCAAAAATGGCCCGGTACCGCTCGTGGTCATACCGCTGCGGGTAGCCGAATCCTGCCAGCAGACGGTTGAGCGCGTCCACGCAGAGATCGACATCATCGAGCAGGGTACCGTTCCAATCCCACAAAATCAGTTCTGGGCACATAGATGTTACCTCATTATTCTTCTGTAAAAATTTTGTTCAGACCCGCGTTGCTTTCGATCAGCTTGACGAGCGCCACACCCAGAATCGTGCAGCTGATGAGCTCGCCAATGCCGACAGTAACGGCATTGAACACCGCCAGCATCGCCGTGGGTGCGCCGTCCGAGAAGAAGAAGGTGATCTCGAACGCGCCAACAATGATCATATTAAAGACAACGGGCGGCAGGGATGCCGGAATGGCCAGCCCTTTCACGCGGATGTCGCGCAGCTTGTAGGTCACAAGGCAGGCCAGCAGGGTCGCCAGCGTGCCGAACACCACGTCAACGACGGTGGAGCCGAGCAGATTTGCCAAAAAGCAGCCCAGCGTGACGCCGACGATATACTCGGCGCCGAACACCGGCAGCAGGCAGAGGGCCTCGGCCACGCGGACCTGCACCGCACCGTAGCTGAACGGGGCCAGCACAAGGCAGACGACCACATAGACAGCCGCAATGACAGCGCAGCGCACAAGGCGACGGACGGACAGATTTTTCATATTCATACAATACTCCGGCGGATAGATTTTGACCACGCGCAAGACCGCCAGCCTTGCGGGGTTTGCGCTGCCGACCAGCAGCCGACAGCGGAGCCTAAAATCCTAAGTTGCTCAACAAACCTAAATTATAACAAAACCCGCAGGCCGTTGCAAGACCTGCGGGGAAAATTTGTGGTAGATTCTGCGCATATTGTGCTGATATGGTATAATACATCGGGGTGCATTGTCGATTATCTGAAAATCATAGTTCCCTAATAGCTCTTGGTATGATATAATGCACCGCAGGGAACGCGCCGCCACTCTGGGGTCATAGTTTCCTAATAGCTCTTGGTATGGTATAATATCAATAAGGAAGGATGTGAATGGGCAATTGTCATAGTTCCCTAGTAGCTCTTGGTATGGTATAATACACCGTGTACAACAAAGCCCATTACCAGCGTCATAGTTCCCTAATAGCTCTTGGTATGGTATAATCGGTGTTGACCGTGATGCTGCAATCCTGATGTCATAGTTCCCTAATAGCTCTTGGTATGGTATAATTGGGCGTTGCTCTTGCCAAACATAACAGGCAGTCATAGTTCCCTAATAGCTCTTGGTATGGTATAATAGGAGGTGCAGCTATGTATTCTGAAATTCAGGTCATAGTTCCCTAATAGCTCTTGGTATGGTATAATACTCCTTTACACGTGCGTGATTTGATCTATGTCATAGTTCCCTAATAGCTCTTGGTATGGTATAATGAGCAACGAATGAACAAGCGCGAAATCGTGGTCATAGTTCCCTAATAGCTCTTGGTATGGTATAATTTCCACCCCGCCCACTCTGCATAGGTCATAGTCATAGTTCCCTAATAGCTCTTGGTATGGTATAATAGGTCAGCAAACGGCCTGAAAGCATCCAAGGTCATAGTTCCCTAATAGCTCTTGGTATGGTATAATGCCGACGATCTCCTCCTCGCGCTTCTGGGCGTCATAGTTCCCTAATAGCTCTTGGTATGGTATAATAGACGGCAACGGCGTGTTGCCGCACCCCGAGTCATAGTTCCCTAATAGCTCTTGGTATGGTATAATCTATCACCCCGGCGGAACCCGTCAAGCCAGGTCATAGTTCCCTAATAGCTCTTGGTATGGTATAATCGACCCTCGACTGTACCCTGTTTGTGCTGAGTCATAGTTCCCTAATAGCTCTTGGTATGGTATAATAATATCCGCGAACCGCTCCAAGACATCAATGTCATAGTTCCCTAATAGCTCTTGGTATGGTATAATCGCGCCCAGACCTTTTGAAAATCGGCGGAAGGTCATAGTTCCCTAATAGCTCTTGGTATGGTATAATGCAGATAAAAAACAAGCCCTTGACTTTCTTGTCATAGTTCCCTAATAGCTCTTGGTATGGTATAATAGGAACACCAACAACATGAACCAAAAGCTCGTCATAGTTCCCTAATAGCTCTTGGTATGGTATAATAGGCTATGCAAAAAGCGCATCGGATTGCGGTCCGATGCGCTTTTTGTTTTAGAAAAAACTCAACTGTTCACATACAAAAGGGGCTTCTTCCGGCTGATAATTTCCCAGAAGAATCTGAATAGACTGGTACTGCTTTTCTGTAACGACAAGCAGGCGAATGGAGCCGTTTGGCGGCAAGGATGCCCTCAAACGGCTTTCGTGTTTCTTCACGGCGTCGTTGCCGTTGCACACCCTCGCGTACACAGAGAATTGCAGCATGTGGTAGCCATCCTTCAGCAAAAAATTCCGGAACGCCGTCGCATGCCGCCTTTCAGTCTTTGTCTGCACAGGCAGGTCAAAAAAGACAATCATCCGCATAAATTTACTCATAGCTATGCTGCTTGTATTCAAGCAATTTGGGTAACAGCAGGGCTTGTCCACGCAGACCTTGCACCAGGCGTTCCATTGCATAGGCAACGCTGTGGTGCTGCCCGCCGGAAAGAATATCCGCATTCAACAGGTTTACAAGCTTTCCCTTCAGTATGGGTGTCAATGCTGCATCCTCGGCCACATTTGCTGCCACGTACAAATCCGCTACGGGCCGGAACGGCTCCATCAGGTCATCCGCCAGATTAAACTGGTTCAGCTCGCTGTCATGGTGCAGACCCAGGCACGGCTGAAAACCATACACCGTCAGGCAGCGCGCCATATAGCCCCGCAAAATCGCGTAGGCATAATTCAGTGCTGCATTTCGCGTATCCTCGTTGCGGCGGGTGTAGCCCTCACCAAATAAAGCCGGAAAGTAGTACGCTGCGGCGCTTGCCTCTACGTTATCTTTGTCGCCGCTCGTCACAGCCTTGGCACGCCCGAATAGAAACGCCGCCTCCTGTGTTTTGCCGCAAAGTGCAAGGCACTCCGCTTGGTTTTGAATTTTTGCTGTCACGACCTGCTGCCACATCCGCTTTTTTGCCGGCAGGGTCAATTCCATCTGCCAGCGCAGTACTCCCAGCTGACGGCTGTGCTGTGCAAACGGCAGCGAGATGCCGCACGGCAGATGTGTTTCATCGCACCAGAAAGTCACCACACCGTTTTGTGCCAACGCCGCCATAGCCGCTGTTGTGATCGTGCTTTGGCGGCTTTCCAGTACAATGGCACTGATGTCCTCGATGGGCACAGAGTGAACTTCTTCCGTTTCAATCAACAGCTGCTCATTTTTGCAGCGGATGCGCGCAGGGTTCACGATCATCAGACAGCGGTAGGACATAATTCACCTCCGTTGGGCAGGGAAGGTTTGCCGTTTTTCTTTTTTCACAGGGGTATAATTGCCAAGGACATCGACCTGATATTTCTGAACTTTTTGTACTATGCCAAACGTCAAACTTTTAAGGAAGTATGCCCCTTCATGGGTTTCTATCCTAATTCCTCCGTTTGATATATCTCCGCCTTTGTAATAAACCAGTTCCTTCTTCGTCTCATACTTTTTCGGAAGTGTGCTATCTTCATGCATAAGTGAAAAGCAGATTGGTTTATCTCTTTCCACTAAAATAAGGTCATTGCTATAAAGTGAGAACAGGAAGTCATCTTCTTTCATTTCTTTCCACTCTTCCATTGTTTTGTCTCGCACAACCGCCTTATTCGGTAAGGTTTCTTTCACCGTATCCGCCACATAAATCGGCACCCAATAATAACCATCACCGGGGACATAATACACATCTATACGGATCATGTCGCCGCCTTTTGCAACGCCTCCGCCGCTGCGGACAGGAATTGTGTTGTTCATTTTTGCGACAACCTTCACTTTACGCACCTGTGCGCCGGGGGTTCCGTCCGCACGTGGCTTATAAAACGGTTCCGCAAAGGCTTTCTTTGCGTTTCCGCCAAATTCTGTCAGACGCTTCTTCAGTGCTTCGTACAAAAGCGTATCGCTGCTTGGTTTAAAATAGTCTTTGATTTTTCCATCCTTATCCAGTGACAATTCTGTAATTGATTTTCGCACTGCTGTATATTTTTCGTTCACTTGGCTTCGAATCGTATCTTCGTGTGCCGCACCTGTCACCTTATGGCGCGGCATCCGCGACACAAACACAGGCTGAATAGACGAAATATCCACCGTCGCATAATAGACCGGGTTAATCTTCATCAGGTCTTCCTGCGGACAGGCCGACAATCGCTGCGTCAGCTCATCACGGAAGCGCGGCCAAGGTTCAGGGAAGTGCTCATTACGCACCGCCGTCGTCTCTGCACGCTTGCAAAAGTCAGATACCCGCTTTATCATCCCCTGTGTCGTACAGGCAATCACCGCCGCGTCCACTGCATGGTGCAGATCGCCGTCGGCACGCACCTTGCCAAGGCCCCAGCGCTTGCGCAAAAACGCCGTAACGGCGCCATTTACCGCAACGACCCGCCGTTTGCCTGCCCCGGAACAGTCTGCAAACGCAAGATGATTGCGGATATAGTTCAGCATAAAAGCCGCAATATACTGCGTATCCTGCAGGTTGCGCTGGATATAGCCCTTGCCGTCCTCCTCGCTCAGCCTTTCCTTCAATAGGTTCTGGCGCTTGCGGAAATTCTTTACGTTCGCTTTGGTGTACACAATAAAGTCGTCCCGTCGTTTTCCCTGCAGGTATTGCAGCGGCAGGCGGTTTCCTTTCTGGCGGTTCTCCGAAGCCAGCACCAGCACCTTATTTGTACGGCGGTCATCAAAGCTTATGCTATAGGGGACAATGTGGTCTACCTCGGCATAGCCGGAGACTGTAATAACCTTGTCCAGCTCCAACGGCTGTATCGAATACGCACAGCGCCCGTCCTGCTCTTTCCACAGACGATATTTTACAAGATCCTGCCCGGTAACGGTGCGTCCCGGAAAAAGCTCATTCAGCTCTTTCATCAGGCGTTCATTTTCCGCACTGTTATCCCGCATCGCCTTGTCCAACTCGCTGCGCTGCTGGAAGTTCTTATTCATCTCTCTTGCCAGCTCCAGATGGATACTGACCGGGCTTTCGCCCTGCTCGCGGATGATCGCATTGACGACCTTGATCGTCTGTGCCACTGCACGGCGCACCACCGGGCTTGTAATATCCTCCATTTCCTCCGTTGAGGCCGGCAGGAACTGCGCTTTTTCGCCGTTTTGCCTTCCCTGAAAATCATATCCGGCTGCCTGGCAGGCATCGTTATAGTTCATGCCCTGTTCCAGATAGGGGATCAGCTTGCGGCACGCCTTGACCGAAATGTGTCCATATCCCGCAAAGCTGGGCAGCGTCAGCAGTGCTTCTATTTCCAGCGGTTCAAACTCCGCCTGTTTCAATGCCTTGCGCAGCTTATCCTCGTTTTCCGGGTTCGTCAGCGCAGCTCCGGCGGCATCCAGCTGCTCGCGGCTGATATTGCGGATATGATCCTTCCGCAGGGTATTCAGCGCCTTACGCATCTTGTGGTAGCAGGGGAGTGCCGTTATTTTTTCTTTCTTTTCGCAGGCTTCTGCCGTCTGCTCCCCGCGATACCGCACCATGTTGAACCGTGCTTCTTCCGGCAGTGCCAACGCCTTGCGGACCCGGGCAAAATCCAGCTTGTCCGTCTGGCAGCACACAGAAAGCAGTACCTGTCGCTCTGCCGGTGTCAGCGTGCGGCTGGTTCCGTTTTCCGCAATGCGGATATGATTGATTTTTTGCAGCAGCGTAAAATATTCAAACGAGAAGGCCGCCTTGGCTGCCCGCTGCTCGCTCTTTCCCTCCAGCGTGCAGGTGCCGACCCTGTTGCTGCCGCTATACGGGCTGCCTTTGCCCGGACCTTCCGCAAAGGAGCGCTGGCGTGTCAGAATACAAAGGTACTCTGCCTCCATCTCCGGCGAAGCCCATGTCGCACCGTATTGACGCTGTGCTGCAAAAACCAGTCTGGCCTCGTCTATGATTTGGTCGCGCTTGACGGTGGAAAGATAATTTCCCGCTTTGTTGCGCTTGTGCTCTGCAAACACAGGGTCGCGGTACATCATCTCACCGACAGTACGGTACCGGTTTGCCTCCATACGTCGGGTGTTCGCGTCAATTGCCTGCAGCAGCTTACCGTCTTTTTGTGCATCGTCTGCCTTGCGGTTACTGCGAAAGCCCCTGCGCTGCATCAGGTGCAGCAGTATACGGGCAAAATCCAGTGCTGTCACCGGGCCATCCAACGCCTGAACACGCAGCGCATAGACATCCGGCAGATGTCCCGCTTGCACAGCCTGCTCTATTTCCGCCTTACCGGGCAGACCATTTTTCTCCATCAGCTCGTACAGATCCGCCTTGCGCAGGCTGCGGCGGCGCAGCCTGCGGCGGGCGCTGCGGGCCTTACGGCGCGGGGCAGCAAGGCTGTCGCCTTTTTGGGGTTCTTCGGCCTTATCAAATATGCGTGAGCCACATCGGATCAGACCATAGGGCTCCGCGTTTTCATTCAGTGCCACCACCGCCCAGCCGACGGACGCAATGCCAATATCCAGACCAATTCCATAGGGATGCTTCATTTTTTTGCACATCCTTTCACTTTTCTACTATCATAGCGCACTATGGCATTATTTGGCAACTGACAATTTAAACGAAATTTAGGGCAAAAAAGATGACGCCCTGCCAAACAGCAGGGCGTCAGAGCTTTACGGTCCTATGACCTTATCATAGCAACCATAATAGTTCTTGGTATGGTATAAGAACTGTCTGTATTATACTACATTGTCAGGCAAGGTGCAAGACCTTACCTATGCTGCCGAAAAATATTACGGCAGCTCCGGCGCATAAGCCTCGAGATTGCGGGGCTTGCCCTCGTAGACGATGGCGATGCCGTCGGGGCCGGTGTTGGCGCTGACAACGCCGCCGAGCTGGAACACGATCAGCGGTGCATGGCCAAACGCCTTTTTGCACAGCTTGACCAGCTCGTCACGCTTGGCGGTGCTTGACGTGTAGGCCACCATGTAGGGCGTGTCCTTCATCGAATCGACGCGGCTCTCCACCCATTTGATCATGGCGGCGGGCACGGCGGCGTCGCCGCGGACCTTGCTCTCGACCTTGGAGACGCCCGCATTCAGGCTGATGATGGGGCGGATGCCCAGCAGGTCGCCGACCACAGCGGCGGCGGCGCTGACGCGGCCAGACTTCTTCATCTGCTTCAGGCTGTAGGCGGCCAGACAGATCTCAACGCAGTCCAGCTTCTGCTTCAGCTCGGCCACGCAGGAGGCCAGCTCACCGCCGTTGCGCACCTTGCGGGCGCACTCACAGAAATACCAGCCGTAGGGCATCGAGTAGGTGTGGCTGTCGATGACCTGAATCTTCATCGTGTAGCCGGGGCGCTCCTCCTCCAACAGCTCCATGGCCTTGACGGCGTTGTTGTAGGTGCTGGAGCCGCCCGCGTTGATGCTCAGGTACACCAGGTCGGTGTAGCCCTCGTCCGCATAGCGGGCGTAAATATCGCAGAACTGCAGCTGGGTGATGGCGGCGGTGGTGGGCACGCCCTGGGCGTCGCGCATCATCTGGTAAAACTGGTCGTTGGTAAAGTCCTTGCGCTCCATGTACTCCACACCGTCAAGGTTGATGGGGAAGCCCACGACCTCGATGCCGTACTTATCCGCAAGCTCCTGCGGAATGTCGGAACAGGAATCTGTCAGAAAACCTATCTTGCTCATTTTACATCCTCACTCCATTCGTATCGGGTCAACTGCCCGTGGGTCTCCAAACCGGCAAAATCCCATTGACGCAATGCTTCATACACGCCCACTGCCACCGCGTTGGACAGGTTCAGGCAGCGCTCGCCCCTGCGCATCGGCATACGCACGCAGTCGGCCTCATGCGCGGCCAGCAGCTCCTCGGGCAAGCCGGCATCCTCGCGCCCAAAGACGAGATACGCGCCGTCGGGGTAGGTCACATCCACATGGCGGCGCGGGCCCTTGGACGTGAAGTAGAAAAACGGACCACTGTTTTTGGCAAAAAAGTCCGCCTGATCTTGATAATATGTTATATCAAGCTGGTGCCAATAGTCAAGCCCGGCGCGCTTTAATTTTTTGTCGTCGATGGTAAAGCCCATCGGGCCGACTATATGCAGCCGCGCTCCCGTCACCGCGCAGGTCCGCGCGATATTGCCGGAGTTCTGCGGGATCTGCGGCTCGACCAGTACAATGTTTAAGGTTGGCATAAATTTACAAGTCCTCGTTCTATAAGCTTTAGCCCTCCCTTGGGGGAGGGTGGCGCCGCAGCGCCGGGTGAGGGGCCGGGCGGCACGCCGTTCATGGGTCGGCTCCCGGCCACCCCTCCGGCCTTCGGCCACCTCCCCTCTAGGGGAGGCTTTTCACGGCGTTATCAATCACACGGCATACTCCCTCAAAATGCTGCATCACATCCAGATTGGAAAACCGCAGCACTCTGATTCCGAACCCCTCCAGATATTCCGTGCGCTGTGCATCGTGCAGCTGTCCCGCCGTTTCATAATGCTGGCTTCCGTCCAGCTCTATCGCCAGACCTGCCGCATCGCAATAAAAATCCAGAATATAACGTCCTACAACCTTCTGCCGTACAAAGCGCGGCGAATATCCGCGCAGAAAATCATACCACAGATGGCGTTCCTCCCGCGTCATGCTTTTTCGCAACGCTCGGGCGTTTTCAAGGACATCCTTGTCTCGCGGCAGTCTCATGGTTTTACTCCTGCCGCAGTTTCGGCAGGGCGTTCTCCAGCCAGACGCCCAGCCGCTCGTCGGCTCCCTCGGGCGTCTGCCTGATGCACTCGGCTACGAAGGCGGCAGCTGCCTGTACGGCAGCCTGGGGGACGTTGCCCCGCAAAATGCGCCCGACGAGCACGGCGGCAAAAATATCGCCCGTGCCGTGGAACATCCGCGGCTGCAGCGGCGTTTTTACGGCATAGCCCTCGCCGCCGCGGGCCGCGCCCACACAGCCTATGTAGCGTCCGCCGCCGATGCCCGTCACGCCGGTCACAACGACCTGCGGCGCCACACGGGTCAGCCGGGCCGCCTGTGCGGCGGCCTGCTCGGCACTGCCAACACCGGGCAGCGGGTCGCCCAGCAGCAGCGCGGCCTCGGTCACATTGGGGACGATCAGATCCGCCTTGCTGCACAGACTATACATAGCGGGCACCATGTCGGCCCCCAGGCCGCTGTACAGCCGCCCTCCGTCGCCCAGCACCGGGTCCACGACCTTGAACGCGCGGGGCCACAGCTCAAACGCCTGTTCTACGAGCTTTGCCTGCGCGGCGTCCGCCAGATAGCCCGAGTAGATGCAGTCAAATTTCACGCCCAGCCGATGATAATGTTCCAGTGCCGCGGGACCGTAGCCGGGGTTGGCCAGCTTAGCCGGGGTGCCTAAGCCCCCCGTGTGGGTGGACAGCACCGCCGTAGGCAGTGCCACGGTCTGCACGCCCAGCGTCGAGAGCACCGGCACGATGACCGACAGCGCCGCCCGGCCAAAGCCCGGCAGGTCATGGATGGCTAATACGGTTTTCGGCGCGTTGGTCATGCTGCGGCCTCCCTCTTCATTTTTTGAGTTCTCATTGATTCTACCATAAAACCCACCGCAAAAAAAGCCGTATTCGGGCGATTGTTCCGTTTTGTTTGGTTTTTGGGCAAAGAGAACAAAAACCGCCCGCGTCTCCGCGAGCGATTCATTCTATTTCATGGTTATCATCCACAAAAAAGCCCCTGCTGATTGGTTCAGCAGGGGAGATTTCGCAAAGTTGATGCTTTTACAGCACGCGCACGCGGATGGCGGGCTCAATCGCACCCAGCTTGACGGCGAGGTCATCGGTGACATTGCCCGTCACGTCCAGCAGGGTATAGGCGACATCCTTTTTGCCCTTGTTCACCATGTTTTCAATGTTCAGGTGCGCTTCGGTCAAAATGCTCGTGATGGCCGAGATCGCGCCCGGGGCGTTCTTGTGGATGATGCAGATGCGGCGGCCTCCCACACGCGGCTGGCTGACATCCGGCAGGTTGACGCTGTGGGATATGTTGCCGTTTTTCAGGTAGTCGCTCAGTTCGGCGGCGGCCATCACGGCGCAGTTCGTCTCGCTTTCCGGCGTGCTGGCACCCAGATGCGGCGTGCAGCAGACACCCTTGACGCCCAGCAGCTCCTCGGTGGGGAAGTCGCAGAAATACTGCGCGACCTTGCCGCTGTTCAGTGCGTCGAGCAGTGCGGCGTTGTCCACCAGCTCACCGCGGGCAAAGTTCAGCACGCGCACGCCGTCCTTGCACATCGCCAGCGTCTGGGCGTTGATGGTGTGGCGGGTCGTAGGCAGGTAGGGGACATGGATGGTCAGGTAGTCACAGCGGGGCAGCATATCGCCCAGCGTGACACAGTGCTGCACACTTCGGGACAGGCTCCACGCAGCATCGATGGAAATATACGGGTCATAGCCCAAAACCTCCATGCCCAGCGCGACGGCGGCGTTGGCCACGCGCGCACCGATGGCACCCAACCCGATGACGCCCAGCGTCTTGCCGCGCAGCTCGGGACCGACGAAGGCCTTTTTGCCCTTCTCCACGTCCTTGGCAATCGTGTCGCGGCCCTTGAGGGTCTGCGCCCAGTTCACGGCATCCACCAGATTGCGGCTGCCCGCGACCAGCGCACCGACGACGAGCTCGGCCACGGCGTTGGCGTTGGCGCCCGGCGTGTTGAACACAACGATGCCCTTGTTCGTGCAGTCCTCCACGGGAATGTTGTTCGTACCGGCACCTGCACGGGCAATGGCCAGCAGGCTGTCGGGCAGCGGGGTATCGTGCATATCGGCGCTGCGCACCAGAATGCCCTGCGGTGCAGCGGCCTCGTTGTCGATCTCAAACTGGTTGGCGGGCAGCTTGGCCAGACCCACCGGCGAAATGGCGTTCAATGTTTTGATGGTATACATATATCGTTACTCCCTGTTCCCCTTATTTTGCGCCGTAGGGGCCGGGCATGCCCGGCCCTCAGCCTTACGCAGTGACCCTCTCACGGGTGGCTGCCACAGTGCCGCGGGCCGGGCACACCCGACCCCTACTGTGCAGCAGCTCAATGCTCCCTGCGGAACTTCTCCATAAAGTCGACCAGCTTGTCGATGCCTTCGGCAGGCATGGCGTTGTAGATGGACGCACGCATACCGCCCACCAGACGGTGACCCTTCAGGTTGACGAAGCCTGCCTCGGTGGCCGCGGCACAGAACGCCTTGTCGGTGTCGGCGTCGGGGCTGGTGAAGGTCACATTCATCATGCTGCGGTACTTTTTCTCAACGGGATTCTTGTAGAAGTCCTGCCCGTCGAGGTAATCGTACAGCACCTTGGCCTTGGCGGCGTTGCGCTTCTGCATGTTCTCCAGGCCGCCGATCTCGTTCTCAAGGTAGTTCATGACGAGGCCGGTCATGTAGATGCACCAGCACGGCGGGGTGTTGTACATGCTGTCGGCGTTCAGCAGGGTCGTGTAGTTCATCATCGTGGGGATCTTGTCGGGGGTCAGGCCCTTGGCGGCCTTGCCCAGCAGGTCGTCACGCACGATGGCCACAGCCATACCGGCAGGGGCAATGTTCTTCTGCACGCCGAAGTAGATGACGCCGTACTTGCTGACGTCCACCGGCTCGGAGCAGATCATCGAGCTCATATCTGCCACCAGCGGGATGCCGTCCACCTGCGGCACATCGACATATTTTGTGCCGAAAATCGTGTTATTCTGGCAGATGTGGATATAGCTGGCGTTCGGGTCATAGTCTATGGCCGCGACGTCGGGGATGTAGGTAAAGTTCTTGTCCTTGCTGCTGGCGGCAATGCGGGCCGTGCCGAACTTGGCGGCCTCCTCGGCTGCCTTCTTGCTGAAGTTGCCGGTCACAAGATAATCTGCCGTGCCGGTGGTCATAAAGTTCAGCGGCACCATCGCAAACTGCTGGGTCGCGCCGCCCTGGAAAAAGCCCACCTTATAATTGTCGGGAATGTTCAGTACCCGGCGCATGGCGGCCTCGGTGTTGGTGATGATCTCGTCAAACCATTTACTGCGGTGGCTCATCTCCATCACGCTCATGCCGGAGCCGTGGTAGTCCAGCAGCTCTGCCTGTGCGGTTTTCAGAACAGCCTCCGGCAGCATCGAAGGGCCGGCGCTGAAATTGTAAACTCTAGCCATCTTTATTTCCTCCTACAGTAAATCAAATGCGACCCGCCGGCGGCGGATCGCATCTGCCGCGCCGTTGCGGTATGCCAATATTATAGGAGCTTTGCCCCCCTGCGGGCAAGCGGACAAAATACCGAAAAAAGCCGAAAATCGGGGATGTGTTTTTGTATTGTGACTAATTGTTTTTGTACCGGAAACGCTTTATAAGACATTTGTAAAAGATATTTGCCGCCATTGTCAAATTCCGGGCACAAAATTTGTGCAATATTTTGTCTTGCATTTATATCTACCACAGTTGTAAAATATATTCAGTTCTTATTACCACATTTGTAAAATATCAAACTTATTTCTTCCTCGCTCTGTAGGGGCCGCACCTGTGCGGCCTGCAGCCTTCCCATAGACTACCGTCTGCCTTGCACCTGCGGGCCGGGCATGCCCGGCCCCTACAGGCACTACATATTATAAAAGGAGTTCATCATGGAACAGCTTTCCCGCAGTGAAGAACAGGTCATGGCCGCGCTCTGGGCCTGCAGCCGCGCCGCCACCAGGCGCGAGATCGCGTCACACCTGCCACCCGAATGCCGCTGGGCAGACTCGACGCTGCTCAATTTCCTGCTACGGCTCGAAAAGAAAAACTTCGTCCGCACCGAGAAGCAGGGCAATAAAAATCTGTACACGCCGCTGGTCCGCCGCCTGACCTACTGCGGCGCGGTCAGCCAGGCGCATCTGCAGACGCTCTACGGCGGTGACATCCGCGCCATGGTGTGCGCCCTGGCCGACACAGGCCGCATGACCTATGCCGACACCGAGCGTCTGCTCCGCTGGCTGACCGAGTACCAGGCCGCGAACCCGGAGTATGACTATGAGTAGCTCCAAGCCCGCCCCTCCTCAGTCCGCTTTGCGGACAGCTTCCCCCTCGGGGGAAGCCCTATAGTAAATCTGCCTGCATCTCGCACATATCCTGCCAGAACCGCTTGGGCACATGGCTCATCTGGGCCTTTTCGTCGCGGCGCTGCTCGATGGTCAACGCCTTAAAGAACCGTTTCCACATCCGCTGCCAGTCGAGTTCTGTCTCGTCGGTTCCTGGAATATAGCGCTCCATGGCCAGATAGCGCACCTGGCCATCCCGGTGCAGCAGGGCCGTTCCGTGGGCCGCGTCATAAATCAGGAAGTTCTCATCGGGCAGGCGGCTGCAAAAATGTCCGCGCAGCAGCGGCAAAATCCGGTGCTTCGGGTGGATGACCGCGCCAAGCATCCCGTCCCGCTCCTCAAAGCGGATGAACTCGATCAGCCTGCAGGCCTCGTTGTCGACAGCCCGCTCCAAGGCAAACGCCGCGGCGGCGTCCGGGTCGCCCAGCATCTGCGCGGCGCGCGGCCCCTGCGCAAAGCAGAGCCGCACAAACCGCAGCAGTGTCAGGTCCTTGCCGGGGTCGGTGCAGAGAAAGCCCGTCGTCACGCGGTCCTTCACCTCGCGGCCAAGCCGGTCCAGCCCTGCCGCGACCCGCCGCGCGTGCTGCTCGTCGGTAAAAATCTGCCACGTGCCGAAGAAATTCAGCTGTCCCTCCTCGGGCGGGCAGACCTCGGCGGGGATCTCCTTCCGGGCGTAGCTCTCGAACACGCAGCACAAAAAACCCGCAAAGCTACCGTCATAGCAGTAGGCTGTGTCGGTCACATGCGCTTCGTAAGACATTGCAGTGCCTCCTGCCGCACCGTCCGGGCGGCCACGTCCGCCGCCATGCCGCGCGCCTCCAGCCTTTGCACAGCCGGGGCAGCGTCGGGCAGGGCCTTGGGTACAAAATCGTCCAGCGAAAGCTGCTGCATCCCCACGCTGAACGCCTTGGGGTCAAGCAGCGCCCCCGCGATCTCCACGCGGCTGCCGCGGGCCGCTGCCTTGCCCTTGCAGGTAATGAAATACTGTGCCCGCTTAAGCACGACTCCAATACGCTTGAGCTCTGCCATGCCGAGGCTTTGCACCCGGCGCGCCTCGACAATGCGCAGCGCACTCTTGGGGCCGATGCCCGGCACCCGCAGCAGCTCGGCACGGCTGGCCGTGTTGACCTCCACGGGGAAAAACTCCGGGTGGCGCACGGCCCAAGTGCACTTGGGGTCCAGGTAGGGGTCAAAATTCGGCTCGTCCTCGGTCAGCAGCTCCCGCGCTGAAAAATGGTAGTACCGCAGCAGCCAGTCCGCCTGATACAGACGGTGCTCCCGCAGCAGGGGAGGGGCCGTGTGCAGTGCGGGCAGGCGGCGATCCTCCACCACCGGCAGATAGGCCGAGTAAAACACGCGCTTCAGCGAGTACTTCCTGTAGAGTCCCTCGGTCAGGTCCATGATATGGCGGTCTGTCTCCGGCGTCGCCCCGATGATCATTTGGGTGCTCTGCCCAGCCGGCGCAAACGGCTTGGCCCCGCGGTAGAGCACCATCTCCTTTTTGCTCTGCGCGCTCTGCACTGCGATCTGCCCCATGGGGCGCAGGATCGCAGTTTTCTTTTTGTCGGGGGCCAGCGTGGTCAGGCTCGTCTCGCTGGGCAGCTCGATATTGACCGACAGGCGGTCTGCCAGCCGCCCGATCCTTTCGACAAGCATCGGGTCCACGCCGGGGATCGTCTTGGCGTGGATGTAGCCGTTAAAATGGTACTCCTCCCGCAGGATGCGCAGAGCCTCGATCATCAGCTCCATCGTGCGGTCCGGCGTGCCCAGCACAGCGCTGGACAGAAACAGTCCTTCAATATAATTGCGGCGGTAAAAGCCGATGGTCAGCTCCGCCAGCTCACGCGGGGTGAAGGTCGCGCGGGGTCTGTCGTTGGAGCGGCGGTTGACGCAGTAGCTGCAATCGTAGCTGCACACGTTGGAGTAGAGCACCTTCAGGAGGGAGACGCACCGCCCGTCCGCCGTGAAGGCGTGGCAGATGCCCGCCGCCGTACTGCTGCCCAGTGCACCGTGCCGTCCGGGGCGATCCACCCCGCTGGAGGTACAGGCTACATCGTATTTGGCGCTGTCCGCCAGGATTTCCAGTTTTTCCGCAAGGTCCATCGCACCCGCCTCCTGAAAAAAGGGTATAAAAAATACAGCCCTCCGCATATCCTTGTTCTACAAGGTGTGCCGCGGGCAGCATTTTTGTAAATTTCTTCTGTTTTAGGGTTGAAAGTCCAAATTATGGGACTTACCGTATGCTATAATTGAACTTGTAAGGCAGCCTTACCACTTGGCCTTGGTCTCCACGACCTTGCCGGCAATATACAGGTGGTCAAGTTCCTCGCCCTTGATGACCAACTCCTCATAGGCCGGGTTGAAGGGGTGCAGGATGACCGAGTTGCCGCGCTGGATGTACTTTTTCAGCGTGCCCTCGCCGTCTGCCCCGTAGACCAGAACGCCGAGATCGCCGTTGTCCAGCGTGTTCTGGCGGTGTACAAGCGCCAGGTCACCGTCAGAGATGCGCGGTTCCATGCTGTCGCCCTTGACGACGAGGAAGAAGTAGTTTTCCGGGTCCTTGACGCAGGCATACTCCTTGCCGTAGTCCTCCTCAAACGCGAGGGCCCCGTATCCGGCGCGCACCGTGCCCACGACGGGGATCTGGGATTCCGTATAGCGGCTGAAGGCATTGCGGCCCACAGCGGACGCCGCGCCCGACTCCTTGCGCAGACCCAGCAGAACGTCGGTGGGGGTATCCAGTATCTCCGCCAGACGCGCCACGGTCTGCGGATCCGGGGTGGAACGCCCGGTCTCCCACTTGCCAACAGCCTGCTGCGTTACCCCCAGCATCCTGGACACCTCGGCCTGGCTGTATCGTTTGGCCTTGCGGGCCTCTTTCAAGCGCTCTGCAAACATCGGGAAAACTCCTTTATATAAAGTAGGGTAAAACCACATCTTGTAGACGATCCCATTTCTTTAGCTTCATTATACAACCGTCTGTGGTTTTTGTAAAGAGTTTTTTGCAATTATTTTCAAAAATAAGTTGTAAAAACATATTGACAACAACCTACAGATGTATTATAGTTAAGACAACAAACGGAACGCTGTTATCCGTTGTTGAATTTGCGGCAGTCGGCCATTGCGGGGCCGGCTCCTTTGGAGGTAACGGTATGAACTGGGAACTCATCAAGCACAAATTTTGCAGGCTCGTGGTAACGGCGTCCCTCCTGCTGGGCGGCGTTATGGTGAGCGCCGCGGCCTCCGGCACCATGCCGCTGTGGGCTGCACTGCTGGGGCTTTTTGCTGCGGTTGTCATGCTCAACGCAGCCTGCGGCATCCTGCTGGGCACCCCGGCAGCGGAGCCGCGCAGGGCCGTACCTGCCCGCACCAGCCGCCCCGCCGTACAACTGTGCGTTGTGCGCGGCGGGCACGCTGCCTGAATCTGCCTACCCCTATTTGTTGTGAACCTTATAACTGCGGCAAGCCCCGCGCAGCCCTGGCCGCGCGGGGCTTGCCGTATCCCAAAGCCTATGTTACAATGGGGAAAAAGCAAAAGGATGTGACCTGACATGAAGCTGTTGGAAGTCTGCGTTGACAGCCTTGCCTCCGCCCGCGCCGCAAAGCAGGGGGGAGCGGACCGTCTGGAATTTTGCAGCGCACTGGCCGTGGGCGGCCTGACGCCCTACGCCGACCTGCTGCGGCAGATCAAGGCCGAGTTGGACCTGCCCGTGCGCTGCCTGATGCGCCCGCGGGCGGGGGATTTCCTGTACACCCGCGACGAGCTCGAGCTGCTCTGCCGCCAGATCGAGACGCTGCGCAGTGCCGGGGCGGATGGCTTCGTCATCGGCGCACTGACGCCGGAGGGTGCGCTTGATCTGCCCGCCATGCGCACGCTGCTGGACGCCTGCGGCGGTGCGCCCGTCACGCTGCATCGCTGCATCGACGTTTCCCGCGATCTGTGCGCCACCTACCGCGCTGCGGCGGCACTCGGCATCGACACGGTGCTGACGAGCGGCGGTGCCGGGAGCTGCCGCAAGGGCATTTCCCAGCTGGCCGCGCTGCTGCGCCTGCGGGACGAGCTGGACGGCCCCGAGGTGCTGATCGGTGCCGGTGTGAACGCTGCTGTCATCGACGAACTGCGCGCGGCCCTGCCCGGGGCGCGGGCGTTCCATGCCAGCTGCAAAACGCTGCTGGAAAGCGGTATGACCTTCCGCCGCGAGGGTGTCCCCATGGGCCTGCCCGGGTTGGACGAATGGCATATCCAGCAGACCGACGCCGACGCCGTGTGCGCTGCCAAGGCCGCCGTAATGCGGTAAGCGCGGGCAGACAGAATCTCTGCCCTGCATCTCTGCATAACAGCAAAACAAAAGTGCCTGCCGTTTTTTGAACCGGCAGGCGCTTTTTCATTTGTCGTCATAGGGGTCATCAAACAGACCAAACATCGATGTTTTTTCCAAATCCGATTCAGGGTAGGCATGCACCGGGCGGATGGGCCGGAATTCGTCGGTTGTCTCCGGCCGTTCTCGCCCATGGCGGCTGCGGGGGCGGCTTTCTGCGGCCACCGCGGTCTGTAGTTCCTCGTAAGGCAGCTCATCTTCTTCCGGTTCCAGTCCGGGCGTCAGCTCCATCTCCTCCAGCAGGCTCTGGATGGCCGCGCAGTCCTCGGGTACGTCCGTCAGGCTCGCGCCGTAATGGCAAAACAGCACCGTGCCGTCCCGGTCCAGGATCAGCGTCAGCGGCAGCTGCTGCTCGGCCCCCTTGACGGGCTGGTAGCCCTGCTTTTTGGCCTCGCGCAGGATGCGCCAGCCCTCGAGCGAGTAGCTCATCAGCGTGCTTTTGCTCGTGGGGATGCTCAAGTGCTCATACAGAACGCCCGCCGCGTCGCACAGCAGGGGATAGGGCAGCGTGTCCGGGCCGATGCTGCGGGCCAACTTGTCCGCGCGGGAGCGCACGACCAGCGCAAAGCCGCCGTCGTGCAGCGATGTGTATGTATCGGCGTAGCGGCTGGCAAACGTGCGGGTGATGGGATGGCCGAAGTTCGCCATGAACACCAGCACCAGCGGGGCCTGTGCGTCCAGCAGGTCGCGGAAGCGGTTGCCCGCGCTGTAGGGCGTATCATACAAAAAGAAGGGGAGCCTGTCCCCGACACGGATCCTTTCCGCCATTGAACAAACACCCCTTTCCCCGCAAAGTATAACCCAAAAACCCGGACAGGTAAAGCCCTGCCCGGGATGTGTGCTGTAAAAACCCCGCACAGCCGTCTGCAACCAATCAAAACCTACCGGTACAGGCAGGTGGGTACCCTACGAGGATGTTCATGCTCCCCTCTTCAGCCAAACGGCGGGAGGGCCTGCAATCCGGTCCCCGACCCGGATTCCCAATATTTGATTAGTAGGATTCTATAAGGCCGCAACAAATCGAACCGCGCAGGGTGAAGAAGCCTCGCGGCCTCTTACTGCAATTCAGAATCGTCGATGTCGTACATCGCGCGCAGGCGCTCCTCGAACACCTTGCCGACGGTGATGAGTTCCTCATCGTCGTCCACGATGTCCATATACTCGCCTTCGTCGTCAGTGCCAATGCGCATCAGGATCAGCTCGGCATCCTCCTGCAGGCTCTCCGGGTCCTCCTGATAGGGGATGACAGCCAGATAGCGGGTGCCGTTGACTTCCGTAGCGTCGATCACCTCAAAGGTGACCTCCTTGCCGTCCTCATCCTCCAGCGTCAGCAGGTCAGGGGCAGCCTCTTCCAGCATTTCCGGGCTCAGTTCGTCAGACATAAGTGACCTCCTGTGGTCGTTCGTATTTGATAGCTATAGTGTACCCTTTTTTTTCGCAAACGTCAAGGGTGTTCAAGCGGGAAGTTCTGTGGTATAATGAATTTAATTGGATTTTTCACGGAGGACCCGTTATGCGTAAACGATTCTGCCTGCTGCCCGCGCTGGCGCTGGCCCTGTTGTGCGCCTGCAGCAAGGGCGCGGCAAAGACCCCGCCCACCCGGCCTGCGGACTTCACCAGCACCGAGCGGCAGTTCAACACCCCTGCGGACGGCGACACGATTGCAATCTTTGACACCTCCTTAGGCGAGGTGCGCGCCGTGCTTTACCCGGATGCCGCGCCGATGGCCGTCTACAACTTTGTGGGCCTGGCCCGCAGCGGTTATTACGATAATACGACGATCTGGCGCAGCGAGTACGGCTTTGCCGTGCAGGGTGGCGATGCCACCGGCACAGGCACAGGCGGTTCGACGATCTGGAGCAACAACCCGTATCCGCCGGAGGCGAGCGCGGATCTGAAGCATTACGCCGGGGCGCTCTGCGCCGCGTTTGCCGCGGGCGGCGACGTGACCGGCGGCAACAGTCAGTTTTACTTTGTGACAGCCCTGCCGGACAGCGTGAGCAGCAGTGACCGGCAGGCCGAGCTGACCGCCAACGGCTACACCGACGCGCAGATCGCGGCCTACGCCGCCGTGGGCGGGCTGCCGTATCTTGACAACACCGACACAGTGTTCGGGCAGGTCTATCAGGGCATGGACGTTGTGGACGCCATGGCCTGCGTGGACACGGTGAAGGACGATGACGGCAACGACACCTACCGCCCCACCGAGGAGGCCGCCATCACGATCAACAGCGTGACGATCACGACCTACAGCAGTGCCGAGGACAACGGCCTGGACACTGTAGGCTGATATAAGACAGTATATGCAGACCCGCCCCCGCAAATTTTTGGCCGATATGCCAAAGTTTGCGGGGGCGGGTTGTATATTATGCTATTTGCAAAGGCTTCCCCCTCGGAGGAAGCTGTCACCGAAGGTGACTGATGAGGGCAGAGTTTCCTGGAGCCACCCGCTGACGGGCTGCCGCGGCAGGCTCGCCCCTCATCCGGCCTCGGGCGGGGCCTCGGCCACCTTCCCCCAAGGGGGAAGGCTTTTGGGGGTCACTTCTTCGTATTCCCGCCCATACGTCTGTCGCGGCGGGCGTACTCGGCCAGTGCCTTATCAAAGCACTCCTTGGTAAAATCGGGGAAAAGGGTATCGGTGAAGTAGAACTCCGCGTAGGCGCACTGCCACAGCAGGAAGTTGGAGAGCCGCTCCTCGCCGCTGGTGCGGATCATCAGGTCCACGGGCGGCAGGTCGCGGTAGAGGTGCTTCTCAATGACCTTCTCGTCGATGGCCTCTGGCTCGAGCGTACCGGCCTTGACCTCGGCGGCAATGGCGCGGGTCGCGTCGGTCAGCTCTGCGTGGCTGCCGTAGTTCAGGCAGAAGTTGACAATGCCCTTTTCGTTGTCCTTTGTCAGGTCCATCATGTAGTCCATGGCGTCCAGCACGCGCTGCTGCAGACCCTCGCGGCGGCCGCTGAACAGGACCTTGCAGCCGCGCTCGTTCATCTCGTCGGCAATCGTGCGGAAGTTGTTGGCAAAGAGGTCCATCAGGTAGCTGACCTCCTTGGCGTCGCGGCTGAAATTCTCGGTGGAGAAAACATAGAGCGACAGCACAAAGACGCCGCGGTCACCGACGGCATAGCGAGTGATCTCACGCAGGCGGTCAAAGCCGGCCTTGTGGCCCACGCTGACGGGCAGCATGCGCTGCTTGGCCCAGCGGCGGTTGCCGTCCACGATGATGGCGACATGGGTAGGGAAGCGGGGTTCATTTGCGTTCGGCATGTTCGTACTCCTTTTTATACTTCGGGGCGGACCAGCTCGGGCGGCTCCTCGTCCGGGTGGTGGGCGCGCCAGTTCAGAAAGCTCTCCAGAATGACGGCAGCGGACACCGAGTCCAGCCGCTCCTTGCGCTTGGCACCAAACGTATCGTTGTCGGCCAGGATAGCGGCGGCGGACACGGTGGTGCGGCGCTCATCCCACAGCACGACGGGCACACCCGCGGTGTTGGCCAGGCGCTGGGCAAAGCGGCGGCTCTTGTTGGCACGGCTGCCCTCGGTGCCGTCCATGTTCTTGGGCAAACCGCAGACGAGGCCCTCGGCTCCGCGGGCGGCAAAGACCTCGGTCACGGCGGCGGCGACCTTGTTCATGCTTTTTTCTTCGATCTGCGGCGTGATGGGGGAGGTAATGGTCTCCCCGGCGTCGCACCCGGCAAGCCCGGTGCGGGAATCGCCATAGTCAACGGCAAGCCATTTCATGGGCAGGCTCCTTTACTTTGTTATATACAGGTATTATAGCATAAAAAACCCGCCCTGACCAGCAGGGCGGGAGATTTTGTTTGCCTTGTTGCTTTGCCTTCCCCCGAGGGGGGAAGGCGGCCCCGCAGGGCCGGATGAGGGGCGGGCTTGCTACGGTTGCCCGTAAACGGGTCAGCCCGGTCAGCTCTGCCCTCATCAGTCACCTTCGGTGACAGCTTCCCCCGAGGGGGAAGCCCTTGGGGTACTGTAACCCGCGGGGCGCCGAGGACGCCGCCCCCTACAGCCTCAGACCAGCGAGCCCTTCAGCCGCTTGTCCAGCTGCATGGTCAGCACGGCGGCAAGGACGATCTTGACGGCGTCGCCGGGCAGGTAGGGCAGGACGCACCAGCCAAGGGCGCTGACGAGGTCAGCCCCGGTCAGGATCATGAACCAGATCGTGCCCAGCACGTAGCAGGCGGCACAGCCCACGACCATCGCCACGCAGAGCGACCAGAACTTGCGGCCCAGCGCCTTCGTCAGCAGGGCCGTCAGCAGCGCGGTCAGAATGTAGCCGATGGCGTAGCCGCCGGTCTTGCCGAAGATGGCAGACGGGCCGCCCTGGAAGTTGGCCAGCACTGGCACACCGATGGCCGCCAGCGCAATGAACACGACCTGACTGGCCGTGCCCCAGACAGGGCCAAGCATCGTGCCCGCCATGTAGACGGCGAACAGTGCCAGATTGATCGGCACACCCCACGGCATCGGGACGGCGATCTGGCTGCACACGGCGACCAGAGCGGTGAACATGGCGCACAGCACCATGCGGCGGACGTTTTCAGAAGATTTTGTCATACGGATAACCCCTCTTTTTTATAATAATCGCACACTTACCTCGCCGCTGTTCAACGCAGCGGGACGGCTCTCACCGTCAAAGCGCACGACCAGTTTACATTCGTCGTCGATGCCCTGCACCTGCGCGGCGCGTGGCGTGCCCCGGCGCGGCGTGACCAGCACCCGCTGGCCGGTCAGGGCCTGGCGGCGGCGGTATTCGTCCAGATAGCCGCTGCGCGGCCCTGCGCGGTAGAGCGGCCAGAAGGCGTTCAGGAACGCCGCCGCCAGCGCGGCCCGCGCGCCCGGGGCAGGGGAGCCGTCGTACAGCGCCCCCGCCACGTCCCGCAGGTCCTCTGGCCAGCCGTCCGCCGGGGCTGCGACGTTGAAGCCCAGCCCCAGCACGGCGTAATCCAGCATACCAGATTCCAGATCCAGCGCGGCCTCGGTCAGGATGCCGCAGACCTTTTTGCCGTTCTTCCACAGGTCGTTGACCCATTTGATCGTGATCGGCACGCCGCACAGCCTTTCCGCTGCGCGGGCGGCGGCCACAGCGGCCATGGCGGTCAGGCCCACTGCCTGCCGCGCGCCGATCTCGGGCCGCAGAAGAATACTCATGTACAGCCCGCCGGGCGGGGAGTAAAAGCTGTGCCCGCCGCGCCCGCGGCCCGCCGACTGTGCCTGTGCGATCAGCACAAGCCCCTCCCGTGCCCCGGCGTCGGCCCGGCTGCGCAGGGCGGCGTTGGTGCCGGGCAGACGGTCCACGACCTCGATTTGCAGGGCTTTCACCGTGGCCTCATCCAGCTGAACGGCCACGGCGGCAGCATTCAGAACATCGACACTCTGCGCCAGCGTATAGCCGCGGTTCGTGACGGCCTTGATCGGGATACCGTCCCGGCGCAGGGCAGCCACGGCCTTCCATACGGCGGTGCGGCTCACGCCGAGCTGAGCGGCCAGCTCCTGCCCGGAGATATACCGCCCGCGCACAGCATCCAGCGCCGCCAGCACCTCCTGCTTGACCATTTTTGCCGCCCCCTTATAAACCCGACTGTAGGCCAGTATACCGCAACGCCGGCCGGAATGTCAACGACTTTCCCGCGTCAGGGTTGACAATCAGGGCAAAAAATGTCCCGCCGGGCAGACGGGAACGACAAAAGCCCCGCAGGCTCTCGCCTGCGGGGCTTTTGCTATGATGCAAACAGATTTAGTAGGAAAAGTCTAAACTTAGCGCTGGATACGGCCGGAACCGTCGCCGCCGGCCAGCTTCTCGACCTCGGAGACAGTGACCATGTTGTAGTCGCCCTCGATGGAGTGCTTCAGAGCGGAAGCAGCAACAGCGAACTCAACAGCGTCCTGGGTGCTCTTGCCGTTCAGCAGGGCGTAGATCAGGCCGCCGCCGAAGGAGTCACCGCCGCCGACGCGGTCGATGATGTGCAGGTCGTACTTCTTGGAGAAGCAGTACTCGTTGGAGGCAACGTCGTACAGCATGGCGCTCCAGCCGTTGTCGAAGGCAGAGTGGCTCTCACGCAGGGTGATGGCGACCTTCTCAAAGCCGAACTTGTCAGCCAGCTGCTTGGCAACGCTCTTGTAGCCCTCGCGGTTGATCTCGCCGGCGTAGATGTCGGTAGCCTCAGCCTCGATGCCAAAGACGTCCTTCGCATCCTCCTCGTTGGAGATGCAGACGTCAACGTACTGGCACAGGTCGGTCATGGCAGCGCGGGCCTGCTCACGGGTCCACAGCTTGCCGCGGTAGTTCAGGTCGCAGCTGATCTTGACGCCATGAGCCTTGGCAGCCTTGCAGGCCTCGCGGCAGATCTCGACAACGTTCTCGCCCAGGGCCGGGGTGATGCCGGTGAAGTGGAACCAGTCCACGCCCTCGAAGATGGCATCCCAGTCGAAGTCGGCGGTGGAAGCCAGCTGGATGGCGGAGTTGGCGCGGTCATAGATGCAGACAGAGCCACGCTGAGAAGCGCCCTTCTCGTTGAAGTAGATGCCGACACGGTCACCGCCGCGGGTGATCTTGCTGGTGTCAACGCCGTAGCGGCGCAGGCTGTTCACAGCGGCCTGACCGATGGCATGAGCGGGCAGTTTGGTAACGAAGGCTGCATCAATGCCGTAGTTGGCCAGAGAAACAGCAACGTTGGCCTCGCCGCCGCCGAAGCTGAACTCCAGGTTGTTGGCCTGAACGAAGCGCTCATAGTTGAACGGCTGCAGACGGATCATCAATTCGCCAAAAGTAACGACTTTCATGGTGAACTCCTTTTACTTTAATAATTTTATAAAATAGGGGAGCGGGGCGTCCGGGACGCCGCCCCCTACAGATTTACGGGTGGTTTTACGCCAAAATCAGCGCTGGACCAGATGGAAGGCAAAGCCGGCGATCTCGTCAGCAAAGTAGATGGCGATGGTCTTGCCGTCCTTGACGTTCTTGCTGTCCATATCGAACTTGACGCCGCGCTGGCTCAGGTGGTAGATGGCGCGGTCAACGTTGTTGGTCAGGATGGCGATGTGGCCGTTGGTGCCGCGGCCCGGCTTCTTCATGATCTCGAATTCCTTCTTGCCCACGAAGATGCTGCTGTTGCCGACCTTGACGGCCATGCTCAGCAGGCTGGCGATGGTCTCGGCAGTCTTGGCAGCCTCGGCCTCGTTCTCGCAGTTGATGCCGATGTGGCCCAGCTCCAGGCCCAGCATAACGTCAACGGCCTCACGGCTCATAGCGGTGATCTCGTCCCAGGCACCGGCCTTGATCTTATCGCTCTTGCACATCCAGGTGCCGCCGACGGCGACGATCTGGTTGTAGCCCAGGTAGTTGTTGACGTTCTTGGCGTTGACGCCGCCGGTGCACATCCACTTGCAGGTCTTGAGGGCAGCGCCGATGTTCTTCAGCTTGTCCACACCGCCGTTGGCCTCGGCAGGGAAGAACTTGACGACCTCGCAGCCCATGTTCATGGCCTGCTGCATCTCGCCTGCGGTGGCGGTGCCGGGCATCATGATGCCGCCCTTGTCGATGACGTGCTGGCAGACCTCGGGGTCAAAGCCGGGGGCAACGATGAAGGAAGCACCGGCAGCCATAGCGCGGTCAGCCTGATCCTTGGTCAGGACAGTGCCGGCGCCCAGCAGCATATCGGGCAGCTCCTCATGGATCTTCTTGATGCAATCCTCGGCGCAGGCGGTGCGGAAGGTGACCTCCGCAGCCGGCAGGCCGCCGGCCATCAGGGCCTTGCACAGGGGCAGGGCCTCATCCACGCTGTTGAAAGCAATGACCGGAATAATGCCGATCTCGTAAACACGCTGCAAAACAGAATTCATAGCAATTCTCCTTCACTGATTGTGTGCGGCAGTCCGGCGCAGTATGCGCAGTGATGCCCGCACTTGGTTACTTTTATTATAAACGCAGCGGCGGCGGGCGTCAATCGGGCAAAAATGTGAAAGAAAGCGCACGATTTTTGTCGCATCCGCCTAGGATTCCGCTATTCGGAAAAGAGCTTGAAAAATCGGGCAAACTCTGCTATAATCGTTCCATAATGCGGAACGGCAGGCACAGTTTGTCTGCCATGCAAAATTATGAAATTTTTGTTAAATTTCATCGGGAGGCCGGGATCATGGCAGAAAAAAGCGGCGTACAAAGCGTGGAGCGCATCTTTCAGCTCATTGAGCATCTGGCGGCGCACCCCACGGGGGTCAGTCTGCAAAGGCTGGCAGAGGAGACCGGGCTGGCCAAAAGCACGGTTCACCGTCTGCTGGCCAGTCTGGTCGGGCTTGGCTACGTCGTGCAGGACGAGGAAAACGGCCATTACCGGCTGACCTTAAAAATGTTTGAGCTGTCCAGCGGCATTGTGGACAGCATGGACATCATGGGCGTGGCGAAGGCGCACTTAGAGCGGCTGTCCCAGCGCACCGGCGAGGCCGTGCATCTCGTCATCCGCGACGGGCGGGACATCGTCTACATTTATAAGACCGAGAGCGGCCCGATGCGGATGTCGAGCCGTGTCGGTCTGCGCAGTCCGCTGTACTGCACGGGCGTCGGCAAGGCGATTCTGGCGACGCTGCCCGGCGACGAGCTCGAGGACATCTGGACGCACAGCAATGTGCAGAAGCTGACGGACAAGACCATCACCGATTTGGAGGAGCTGCGCAGCCAGCTGGTGGAGGTCCGCGCGAACGGCTACGCCATCGACGACGAGGAGAACGAGCTGGGCGTGCGCTGTGTGGCGGTGGCGATCCCCGGGGCGGACGGGCGCGCGGAAAGTGCGTTTTCCATCAGCGGTCTGGCACCCTATATGACGCCCGAACGGATCCGCCGCATCGCCACGCTGGCGCTGGATGCACGAACGGATATTCTGGCGGATTTAGGTTTGAGGTGAACCGGGGACGGCAGCCTCCCGGGAGGTTGTTCTTTCTTTTGCCAACAAAAGAAAGAACCAAAGAAAATTGCCGCTGTTTCGACGCAGCGGACCCGCGACTTGGGGGCTGCACGCCCCCAAGACCCCCAAAGCGGAAGTCGGAAGGCCCGACGGCTAAACGGACGCAGTATTACTGTCCGTTCTTAACGCCGTCGGGCCTTCCTCCACTTTTGAGTCGGGTGTTCCCCCGAACCCCCTTGGGCGCAACGGTTTCTATTCCCGGGTTGTTTGTAGGGGCCGGGCATGCCCGGCCCGCGACTTGACGGGCCTTGGCTACCCCCTTTTCAAATTGCTCTGCAGGTAGGTATCCTGCCCCCTCCGCGGCGGCCAGAGGGCTGGCCGCCCTACATAGTTCTCTTCACTCTTCGCTGCGATCTATTCCCCGCAACAGCTCCTCCGCCGCTACCCCGTACAACTTCGCCAGAGCCAGCAGATTCGTTGTGCTGGGGTCGGCGCTGCCGTTTTCCCATTTGGATACGGTCTGGCGGCTCACGCCCAAAGCCTCGGCCACAAACTCCTGCGTCATGTGGCGTTGGGTGCGGTGCTCCTTTAAGCTCTCACCCAGGGTGCGCTTCACGGCCTGCTTTTCCTCCCGCACCGCCTTGCTGCCGATGTACTTCTTCAGCGCCCGCACGATCAGCACAAACAGATAAATCACCGCGGCCACCAGCGCCGCAAAAACCAAAATATTGAGCGCCGTCACCCATGTTGCAAACAGCATTTTTCTTTCCTCCTTCACGGATTTTTCTGTTCCCAGTATACCAAACCCCGCTGCTTTACGCCATCAACTATCGCGTACATTTTCGCTTACATCACAAAAAACGGCCTGTCTGCGTCAATCCCGCAGACAGGCCGTCTCCTTTAAATCCGCTTAAAACTGCTCCAGTATTGCCAGCAGCTTGTCAAGGCTGCGCTCGTTGAACTCCAAAATCAGAATGTCGCACCCCGGGTGCCCGGCCACATCCATCGTAAAGGTGTCGATATGCTCGCGCCAGCTGTTCGTGAAGCGCGCCTGCAGGTACGGCATGTAGTACTCGCTGAACGAATCCCCGATGACCCGCACGGTGCGGCTGTCCTTCTCAAACATCCGGTCATAGCCCGGCACTACGTAGGTCTCCTCGGCGGGCAGACTGGCGTAGAGCGCCGCCACGTTTGCCATATCACCGGTGGTCGTGCCGCCGGCCTCGACGGGGTAGCTGTCCGCCGGGCGCGTCGGCATATCCAGCGCCTCAAAAATGCCATCCAGCCCGATGAGCGCACCGACGGCGTTCCAGTGGGTGTCCGTTTTGTAGTACAGCAGCCGGTCGGCGTTCTGCCGCGCCTGGCTGCGCAGCATGTCATACCGCCAGACCACCGGCACTGTCGTGTGGCTCTGCAGATAGGCCGCCAGCAGGTCGGTGCGGTTTTCCTCGTTCACAATGGGGTAGCCGTCGGGCATGTACTCGCGGTAGATGCGGTCCTTGCTGGGCGTCAGATCCAGCACCAGCGTGCAGCCGTTTTCGGCCAGCTTATCACTCAAGATCTGCAAGCCCGCGCTGGCCTCGGCCAGTGTGTCGGCGCTGTCGTTCAGCTCGGCCAGCCCCTGATAGTTTGCCATCGGCTGCGCGGCGTTGGTGCCGTCCTTGTAGAACAGCCAGCCGTCCTTGCCGGGCAGCACCTGGTCGCTCTGGCTCGTGCCGAACAGCGCGTAGTCCAGCCCGGCGTTCACCAGCACAAACTGATAGCGGAACGGCGAGTTATCGACCAGAAAGTTGTCAAGATTGCGCGGCAGCTCCCGCAGCGGGCTTTGCAGCACCTGCGGCAGGCCGGTCATCAGGCGGTTTTCGTGACTGTCCATCGACAGCTGTTTGGAAAAAATGTTGAACACCGGGAACGCCAGCCCGATGACGGCGCAGAACACGCCGATAAAGCCAATTTTGACCGCTTTACGCATGGCTCTGCACCTCCCTTAAAATTGAAAATAAATAAACGCGCTGTAGGTGCCTGCCGTGACGCGCATAAGTCCCAGAAACAGCAGCACGAGCAGCCCCGCCATCCCGGCAGGGGACGGCGCCTTTTTCGCGTACAAAGCCGCCTTCAGCTTGGGGCACAGCGCCTGCACGGGGCCGCACAGCAGGAAGGACGCCGCTAAAATCAGCAGCAGCTTGGTGTCCGCAAAGGCCGCCAGCGTATAGCCCTTGGCCCCGCTCTGCCATGTAAAAATGCCCTTGAGCACGGCCAGCCCCTCGGACAGGCCCGGCGCACCGAAGATCACCAGCGTCAGCCAGAGCAGCACCACCGTGTACAGGTGCCGGAACAGTCGCGGCAGCTGCTCCAGCGCCCGGCGCAGGCCCAGGCGCTCCATGCACAAAATTATGCCGTGCAGCAGACCAAACACCACATACTGCCACGCCGCGCCGTGCCACAGGCCGGTCAGCGCAAAGACGATGAGCAGATTCAGGCAGGTGCGGCGCAGGCGGCAGCGGCTGCCGCCCAGCGGAATGTAGACGTAGTCGCGGAACCAGCTCGACAGCGAGATATGCCAGCGCCGCCAGTATTCGCCGACGGAGCAGGCAAGATACGGATACTCAAAGTTTTCCGGCAGCGTGATGCCGAAGAACTCACCGATGCCGATGGCCATATCGCTGTATCCGGAAAAGTCAAAATACAGCTGCATCATGTAGGCCGTGTAGCCCAGCACGAGGATCGGCGCAGGCAGCGTGGCCGCCGGGACCGACGCGGCTTTGGCGTAAATCAAAGCGAGCTGGTCGGCAATGATGGCCTTTTTTGCAAGGCCCAGCACGAGCCGCTTGATGCCGTAGCAGAAGCGGTCCGCCGAGACGCGGCGCGTCTCGCTGCCGGGGTCCAGCTGCGGGGCCTGCTGGCCGTACCGCACGATGGGCCCGGACGGCCCGTGGCCGAAGAACGCAAGGAACACCGCAAAACGGATAGGGTTCTTTTCCGGTTCCACCTTGCCCGCGGCCACATCGGCACAGTAGCCGATGGCCGTGAACACGTAAAAGCTCAGCCCCAGCGGCAGGGCGGGGGAGAGCACCGGCAGCAGACCCGGCACAAGGGCGTTGACCGTCTCCGCCGCAAAGCCCGCATATTTAAAGCCGCCCAGCACCGCCAGATCCAGCAAGATCAACAAAATCAGCAGCGGCCTTTTGTGGGCCAGCCGCCCCAGCGAAAGCCCGCCCAGCCAGTTGATACCGGCCAGCAGCACCAGGATGGCCGCGCCCTTTAAGCCCGCCCATGCAAAAAACAGCAGACTGAACGCAGCCAGCACGGCATTGCGCAGCCACTTGGGGCACAGCCAGTAGACCGCCAGCGACAGCGGCAGAAAAACGAACAGAAATTGCACCGAAGAAAACGCCATAAAAAACACTGCTCCGCACGGCACAGCCTGTGGCGATGCCGCTTCATAAAAATTTTACATCTGTAAACATTATAAAGGGTATGACAAAATTCGGCAAGGTCTGCACACAAAAAAGTTATTTTTCCGTCGCTCCCGCGCATTTTGCAGGGGATGGCCATAGACATCTACCCCCAAAATGACTATAATAAAGATGTATTTGTGTGTAACGGAGGGGTCTGCCCATGGAAAATCTGATTTTCGGCGCATTCGCCACGCTGGACGGCTACCGCGAGGGAGACGCCGCCAATCTGGGCCGCACGGTCTATGACCGCTGCACCGTTGTGGCGCTGTGCAGCGCCAAGGCGCAGAACCCTGCCTGCACAGTGGCCCTGCTGACGAATGCTCCCGTGCCGGAGCCGTTCCGCAGCCAGCTGACGCAGGGCGGCGTCGAGATCTGGGACTGCCCGTTTACCACCTACCGCGTGCCCGCCGACACCAATTGGGCACTGGCCTACTACAAGCTCTGCGCCATGGCGTGGGTGCTGGAAAACCGCAACTTTGCCCGCGCGGCGATGCTCGACCTCGACACCTTCACCCAGCGCCCGCTGGATGATCTGTGGCGGGAATGCGACGAGGCCGTGCTGCTGTATCAGGTCCCCCACGCCGCCAGCCAGACGATGACCGCCGCCATCAGCCGCTGCTTTGATGCGGTGGAGCCGGACGGCGCACCGCACGCGCTGACGCACTTTGGCGGCGAGCTGGTCGCGGGCAGCAGGGCGCGGCTGACCGATTTTATGTCGCTGTGCCGTGACTATTTTAAAGAACTGCAGGCAAAGGGCATCACCCCGAGGGAGGGTGACGAGGCCGTCTGGTGCGGTGCCGCCTACCGCAGTCTGCTGGCCGGTAAACCCGTGCGCGCTGCAAATGCCTATATCTTCCGCTACTGGCTTGGCGGGCATTTCTACTATGTATCGACAAATTATACACTCGACCCCGTCTGCATCCTGCATCTGCCGGGTGCGGCGAAGGACCGCCAGCTGAAGCTGATTTACAATGACTATGCCAGGCGTGGGGTTTTCCCGCCGCTGAACAAAATCTACCGCCTGTGCGGCCTGCCCGCCGCACATCCGCCGCTGCTGCGCACCGTATGGACGCGGCTGCTGGCCAAGCTGTAAGGAGCTGCCATGTCCAGAAGAAAAAGCGATTTGAGCCAGCGGCTCGAGGCTGTCATCAAAACGCTGGTGCCCCAGCAGGAGCAGAACCCCGACGACCTCGGCCCGATGATGCGGGCCATCAAGGCCGTGCACAGCATCAGCGACCACACCTCGACGACGCCCGAGGATCTGGAGCGCCAGCGCGCCGCGGAGGAGCTGTTTGCGCGGCTCGTCACGCCGGGCATCGGCATCCGCAGCGACAGCCTGACAGTGGGGAGCATCCCCGCCGAGTGGGTCAGCCTGGAGCACGGCCATGACCGCCGCCACGCCGTTTTGTACTGCCACGGCGGCGGCTACACCTGCGGTCAGCTGGGGTATGCCCGCATTCTGGCCAGCAAGCTGGCGCTGGCTACCGGGTTTGACGTGCTCTCGTTTGAGTACCGCCTTGCGCCGGAGCACCCGTTCCCTGCGGCCATTGAGGATGCCGTGGCGATGTGGGATTATTTAATGTATATGGGCTACGGTGCGCGGGACGTTATCGTCGCGGGCGACTCTGCCGGAGGCAACCTGGCGCTGGAGCTGGCTTTAAAGCTGAAGGAGCAGGGCCGTGCCCAGCCGCGCGGGCTGGTGCTGTTCAGCCCATGGACCGATATGACGGCCAGCGGAAAGAGCTACCGCACCTGCAAGACACTGGACCCGATGCTGACGATGGAGTACATCGCCGCCGTGCGCGAGGCCTACACCGGCCCCGATGCCGACTGGTCGCGCCCGTGCTACAGCCCGCTCTTTGCCGACCTGCGCGGTCTGCCCCCGACGCTGGTACAGGTAGGCACAAACGAAATTCTGAAGTCCGACAGTGAGCGCCTTGTGGAGAACCTGCAGAAGGCCGGGGTGTACGCCCAGCTGGAAGTCTACCCCGAGTGCTGGCATGTATTCCAGCAGATGCCGATCCGCAGAGCCGCCGTCGCCATGGAGAGCGCGGGGCGATTTGTGCAGAGGATCATTTGAGCGGGCTATAACCCGTAAAGAAAGTAGCAGTTCCCGGAAGGCAGCCGCTCCCGTACAGCCACAAAAGAAAGGACCATGCTCATGTCCGATTCCTGGTATAAAGTCGATAACGTCGCCAAGGTGTTTTTGGCTACGGCGTCCCAGCGCGACCCGCGGGTCTTTCGTATCTCCTGCACGCTGAACGAGGAGATAGACCCCGATACGCTGAATGAGGCCCTGCGCAGCACCGCACAGGAATGGCCGCAGTTTCAGGTCACGCTGCACCGCGGTCTGTTCTGGCATTATTTTGAGTCCACCGACCAGCTGCCCACCGCCCAGCCGGAAACCAAAGCCCCCTGCGCACCTCTGTACACGCCGGAGCGCCGCAATAAGCTGATCTACCGCGTAACGTATTTCGGGGCGCGGATCAACCTGGAAATGTTCCACGCCATTACGGACGGCAACGGCGGCCTGCTCTACTTAAAGTCCATCGTGCGCAACTACCTGGCGCTGCGCCATCCCGGTGAAATGGAGAACGTTCCCTCGCCCAACAGCGCATCCGCCGGGGATATGGCACAGGACAGCTTCCGCAATTTTTATGAGGGCACCAAGCGGAAGAAACCCGCTAAAAAACCCAAAGTGTACCGCCCACACGGTTTTCTGCCCTACAGCCAGCTGCAGTTTTTTGAGGGACATTTAAGCTCTAAACAGGTGCTGGAACGCTCCCACGCGCTGGGCGTTTCGATGACAAGCTACCTGGGCGCGTCTTTCATGCTGGCCATCTACCACGATATGCCCGCACTGGAACGCAAAAAGCCGATCTGCATCAGCCTGCCCGTCAACCTGCGCAACTACTATCCCAGCGAGACCGCGCGCAACTTCTTCAACTCGGTCTGCATCGCCCATACGCTGACGCCCGAGGACACGCTGGAAACCGTCGCCCCGGTCTTTGATGCCAAGCTGAAAGAGGTTTTAAAGCCCGAGAACATTCGCGCCCAGATGGATGCGTATGAAAAACTGGAACACATACCCGGCATCCGCCCGGTTCCGCTGGTCATCAAAAACGCGGCGGTCAAGTTTTTCACCAAACTGGAGGACCGGCATGTCTCCGCCGTTGTCTCCAACATGGGCCGGGTCAGCATCCCGGAGGGTATGAAGCCCTATATCCACGATTTTGCAGCGTTTTCCAGCTGTAAGACGCTGTTCACCGTGGTCTGCTCCTACGGGGACGACCTTGTGCTGGGCACTGCTTCTGCCCTGCGCAGCACCGCCATTTTGCAGCGCCTTTATCGGGAGTTTGCCAAGGATGGGCTGGATGTTACCCTGTACGCTACGGAGGTGGAAAGATGAATACCTGCCCGCATTGCCATATCAGGGTCGGCGGGGACACTGCCTACTGCCCGCTGTGCCAGAACCGCCTGTCCGGCCCCGCCGGAGAGCCGTATTTTCCGGCAACGGCCCCGCGCATCCACCGCGCATCCCTGCTGTATAAGATCGTGGCGTTCGTGCTGTCAGCGCTCATCGTCGTAGCCGGTGCCTTTGATTTTCTGCTGATGGAAGACACGCCCCACCGTCATTTCAGCATTTTGATGGCCGTCTGGGCCGTGGCGGTCCTGCGGGTGGTGCGCGCCGTGCTGCGCCGCCGCTTCAACGGCCCGCGGCAGATCTTCAATCTGCTGCTGCTCGTCTCGGCGCTGCTCGTCTTTACCGACTGGTTCAACGGCTACACGGGGTACAGCTTGGACCTCGTCGTGCCGATTTTGTGCTGTGCAGCGCTGGTCTGCAACTTTATTTTTGCCTTCCTGCGCAGCCGCTTTACAGCAAACGCGCTCGTGTATCTGCTCATGAACATCGGCATCGGCGTTCTGCCGTACATTCTGCTGTTCTTCCGCATTGACTATTCCGGCAGGCTGGACGCCCACAGTCTGCCGTGGGTCATCTGCCTGATCATAAGCGTCATCACGTTTCTGGGCCTTGTCATCTTCCGCGGCAGAGCCCTGAAAAACGAAATCGTAAAGCGTCTGCACATGTAACCATACTCCGCCCCTGCACGAGCCAAATAAAAAAGCTGCTGTCCGCTTGAGACAGCAGCATTTTTTATTTCTTGTCAAACGCTTCCCGGCGCTTTGTGGACAGGCGGAACATTTCCTCCAGCCCCTCGCGGTCATCGCGGACGAGCTTTTCCCGCATATCCTGCAGGGCGCTCTCAAACATATCGATCTCGGAAATCAGGTTGTCCTTGTTCCACAGGAACAGCTCCGCCCACATTTTGTCGTTGATATGGGCAATTCTCGTCAAATCGCGGAAGGAGTCGCCCGTGTAGTTCGCCAGCTCCGAGTTATCGGACGCGCACATCAGGCTGACGGCAATGGCATGGCAGAGCTGGCTGACGTAGCCGATCATGTGGTCGTGCTCGGCGGGGGTCAGCACGCTGATGCGCTTGAAGCCCAGCTCCGCGGCCAGGTCGCGGCACCAGTCGATGCCCGCCTGGCTGTTCTTTTCCGTCGGGGTGATGATGAAATTTGCGGGGGCAAAGTTGACCTCGGCGCTGTGGGCGATGCCGCTCGTCTCGCGGCCCGCCATCGGGTGGCTGGCGATAAATTCCACACCCTCCGGCAGGGCGGCCTGCACCGGCTCGACCACACCGCGCTTGACGCCGGACACATCCGTGACCATCGTGCCGGGGCGGATGAGTTGGCCGTACTGTTTGACCCAGTCCAGCAGCACGGTGGGGTAGAGGCCGAAGATGATGCAGTCGGCCTCCCTTACCAGATCCTCAAAATCCGCATTTTTACCGGCGCGGATGTAGTCATGCTGCAAGGCATAGTCCAGCGTTGACTGGCTGTGGGTGATGCCGGTCACATGGTAGCCCTTCTGGCTCAGCACCTGCGCGTACTTGCCGCCCAGCAGGCCCAGACCGACGATCAGGTAGGTTTTGCTTTTATCCAGCATAGGAAATCACGCCTTTATGTCAAATTCTTCTTGTTTGTCGGTGTTCAGCTCCACCTTGGCGCCAAGACCGCGCAGCACGCTCCAGAACGCGGGCCAGCTCTTGTCCACGGCCTCGGCCCCGCAGAGCAGGGCGGGCAGGCCGCTGGCAATCGCCGCCACAGCCAGCGCCATGACGATGCGGTGGTCGTTGTGGCCGGACAGCGGTGCGTTCGGCGCGTGGAGCGCCACGCCCTGGATGTGCACGGTGTCGCCGTCCACCTCGATGCGCGCGCCCATCTTCCGCAGCTCGGTCTGCATGGCCTCGATGCGGTCCGATTCCTTCAGGCGCAGGCGGCCCGCATTGCGGATGACCGTCTCACCGCTGCAAAAGCAGCCGAGCGTGAACAAAATCGGCCCTAAATCAGGGCAGTCCGCCAGGTCGATCTCCGTCGCCTTCAGCAGGCTGCGGTCAAAGTGCAGCCCGCCCTCGACGGGCTTGAATTTGCCGCCGCAGCGCTTTAAAATGTCCAGAATGACCTTGTCGCCCTGCTGGCTGTCGGGGTTCAGCCCCGTGACCGTGATGCCGCCGATGACGCAGCCCAGCACGGCCAGGAACGCGGCCTGGCTGTAGTCACCCTCGACGGCAAAGTCGCTGGCTGTATACCGCTGCGGCGCGGCCACGCGGTACATCACACTGCCGTTTTTGCGTGCGCGGCTCGTGACCTTGACGCCGAACTGCTGCAAGGCGTCAACCGTCATATCCACGTAGGAGCGGCTCTCGTAGGGGGCCAGTACCTCGATGCTGCTCTCGGACTCCATCAGCGGCGCGGCAAACAGCAGACCGCTGATGAACTGGCTGGACACGTCGCCGGGCAGGGTAAACCCGCCGGGACGCAGCCGTCCAAAGATCGTGATGCCCTCAGGCGTCTGCTCAAATTGCAGGCCCTGGCGCTCAAACAGCATCTGGTAGATGGCCTGCGGGCGGTCAAACAGCCGCCCCGCGCCGGTAAAGCGCACCTTCTGGGCCGTCAGGCTGAACAGCGGGATCATGAACCGCAGTGTGGAACCGCTCTCATTGCAGAAAACCGGGCGTGTCACCGTCACAAAGCCGCCCGCCGTCCCGTGCCCCTTGATGGTCACGGAGTGGGCCTCCTCGGTGATTTTTGCGCCCAGCTGGGCCGCCGCGCCAAGCGTGGCGCGGATGTCCTTGCTGTACTCGATATTCGTGATATGGCTGGTGCCCTCCGCCAATGCGGCGCACAGCACCGCACGGTGCGCTGCACTTTTACTGGGGGGCACCGTGGCCGTTCCGCCTAAGCGGCTGACATGAATTTTCGCGTCCAATTTACATCTCCCGGCCGATGGCGGCAGCGACCTTGCGGCACTTGGCAATCACATCGGCGAACTTATCCGGCTTCAGGCACTGGGCACCGTCGCTCCAGGCGTGCGGCGGGTCGTTGTGGACCTCGATCTCCAGACCGTCGGCACCGGCGGCCACAGCAGCCAAAGCCATGCTCTCGATGTACTTATAATCACCGGTGGCGTGGCTGGGGTCAACGATAATGGGCAGGTGCGTTTTTTCCTTGATGACCGGCACGGCGGACAGGTCCAGCGTGTTGCGGGTCGCGCGCTCAAACGTGCGGATGCCGCGCTCACAGAGGATAACGTTCTCATTGCCGCCGGCCATGATGTACTCGGCGGACATGATCCACTCCTCAATGGTATTCGCCAGGCCGCGCTTGAGCAGAACGGGCTTGTGCATCTTGCCGACGGCCTTGAGCAGCTGGAAGTTCTGCATATTGCGTGCGCCGATCTGCACAACGTCCACATACTCCTCGAACTCGGGGATGTGGACCTCGTCCATCAGCTCACTGACGATAGGCAGGCCGGTGATCTCGCGGGCCTTGACCATATCCAGGATGCCCTCGGTGCCCAGACCCTGGAAGGAGTAGGGGCTCGTGCGGGGCTTGTACGCGCCGCCGCGCAGGAAGTTGGCACCGCCCGCCTTGACAGCCTTGGCCATCTTGATGGTGTGCTCCTCGCCCTCAATGCTGCACGGACCTGCCATAACGGCGATGGGCGCATTGCCGCCGACCCTGACGCCGTTGATGTCCACGACGGTATCCTCCGGGTGGAACAGGCGGTTGGCGCGCTTGTAAGGGGCGGACACACGGGTCACGTTCTCGACCCAGGGGTTTGCCAGCACGTCCTTCTCGGCAATTTTCGTCGTATCACCGACAAGTCCAAAGACGTTGTAGTCGGTACCGCGGATCAGCGTGACGGACAGGCCCTGCTTCTCGAAGTTATCGACAATGCGGTCCAGCTCGACCTGGGGCGTACCTTTTTTAGTGGAAATAATCATGGGAGCCTCTTTCTTATATACTTTTTACTCTATGAACCGTTTTAGTTGTAGGGGTCGATGCCAAGCATCGGCCCGCCGCCTGAAGGCTTCCCCCCTCGGGGAAAGCTGTCCGCCGCAGCGGACTGATGAGGGCAAACCTTGCGGGCACTGCTCCTTCTCGGCGGGCCTCGGAAGCTCTGCCCTCATCCGGCGCTTTGCGCCACCTTCCCCCGAGGGGGAAGGCTTTTACAGCCTCTCGTCCGCCTCAAACAGCTGTACCGCCTTATCCACTGCCGCGGTCAGCGAGCCGTAATTTTCCAGCACGACGGTGGAGGCGGCCTCATACAGCGGCGTGCGCTCGGCTTCAAGCTGCTTTAAGGCCGCGCCGCCCTTGGAGAGCGGGCGTCCGCCGGTAGCCAACGCCTCCAGCGGGCGGCGCACCCACAGCACGGGGCCGTTCTGGCGCAGTGCGCGGGTGTTGGCCGGGTTCTTGATGACCCCGCCGCCGCAGGCGATGACCTGACTGTTGCCCTTGGCGACCTCGGCCAGCACATCCGCCTCATAGCGGCGGAACGCGGCTTCGCCCTCCTGGGCAAAGATGTCGGGGATATTATGCCCGGTGCGGCGCTCAATTTCAGCGTCCAGATCCACAAATTTCTTGTCAAGGCGCTTTGCCAGCGCCGCGCCGACGGTGGATTTTCCGCAGCCCGGCATCCCGATGATCGAGACATTCGCCAGCTGGTGCCGCAGCTCGCGGCTGACCGCCGGGATGATGGCTGCCGTGTCCAGCTGTCTGCCGGTAAAGTGCTCCGTGGCAAACACAGCCTGCGCCACCAGCATCTCAAAGCCGCCCGCCGCGGTCACGCCGCAGTCCTCGGCCCGCAGCAAAAGCTCGGTGCGGAAGGGATTGTACACCACATCCAGCACGGCCTCCAGCGCGGGGAACGCCTTCGGGTCGATAAGGCACTGCCCCACGTTCGGGAACATACCGCAGGGCGTCGTGTTGACGATGATCTGCACGTCCGGGCGGTGCATGGCCTCGCTGTACAGCAGGGCATCGCCCTTGCCGGTGCGGCTGGCGGTCAGAATCTCCTTAGCCCCGCCGTCGCGGCAGACCGCCGTGACCGTCGAGTGCGTACCGCCCGTGCCCAGGATCAGCACGGTCTTGCCCGCAAAATCTACGCCGTGGGCCCCGGCCAGATAGGCAAAGCCCGCGTAGTCGGTGTTATACCCATACAATTTCCCGTCACGGTTCACAATCGTGTTCACCGCGCCGATGGCCTGCGCCTTCGGGTCAACGACGTCGCAGTAGGGGATGACAAACTGCTTGTAGGGGATCGTCACATTGATGGCCGCAAAGGCGCGCTTTTCCATAAAGGTGCGGGCCTCGGCCTCGGTGGGCAGGGGCAGCAGCTCATAGGTGTAATCTGCAATTTTTTCATGGATGATTTTGGAGTAGCTGTGGCCCAACTTGCCGCCGATCAATCCGTACAGCGGTTGCTGCATAGTTCTTCACTTCCTGTTTTTACACTTTGGGGAATCCGTGCTTCTGGGCCAGCGTGCCGTAGCGCACGGTCAGAAGGTCCAGCAGTCCGAACGCCGTCAGGCTGTTCTGCACGACGGCGGCGCGGGGCACGATGCAGGGGTCATGGCGGCCCTTGATCTGCAGCTCCGCATCGGTCCTGCCGATATAATCCACGGTATGCTGTTTCTTATAGATGCTGGGCGTGGGCTTGAGCACCGTGCGGAACACGATGGGCATTCCGTTGGTGATACCGCCGTTGATGCCGCCGTTCTTGTTCGTGGCGGTGGCGATTTTGCCGTCCCGCATCGTGAACGGGTCGTTGGCCTCGCTGCCGTGCATTGCGGCAAAGCCGAAGCCCGCGCCGAACTCAATGCCCTTGCAGGCCGGGATGGCGAACATCAGGTGGGCCAGCTCGCTCTCAACGCTGTCGAACCACGGCTCGCCGATGCCCGCGGGCAGACCGGTCACAATCGTTTCCAGAATGCCGCCGACGCTGTCGCCCTCGCTGCCCGCAGCGCGGATAGCGGCCTGCATGGCCTCCTCCTTCGACGCATCCAGCAGCGCAAAGTGTCCGGGCTGCGGGTCGGGCATGACCAGCCCCGCAGCGCTGGAAAGCGGTGCGTCCTGCACGCCTGCACACTCGGCAATATGGGTGTAGACCTTTACGCCCAGGCCGTTCAGCACCGTCTCGCAGATCGTGCCCGCCGCAACGCTTGCCGCCGTAATGCGGCCCGAGAAGTGCCCGCCGCCGCGCGCGTCCTGAAAGCCCTCGTACTTGGCGTAGGCCGTGTAGTCGGCGTGGCCGGGGCGCAGCAGGTCGGCGGTTTTGGCGTAGTCACCGCTGCGGGTATTCAGGTTGCGGATCATCAGGGTGACGGCCGTGCCGGTGGTGCGGCCCTCATACACGCCGGACAGGAACTCCACGGCGTCGGCCTCGGTGCGGGCGGTGGAAAGCCCATCCCCGCGGGCGCGGCGGCGGTCCATGGCCGCGGCAATCGCGGCCTCATCCACCGGCAGGCCCGCGGCCAGCCCGTCGAGCACCGCCCCCACGGCAGGTCCATGGCTCTCACCAAAAATCGTCATACTGACGGCATTTCCAAAGGTGTTTTTCATATATTCTTCCCGATTTTTCTATGAATGGAAAAATGGCGATCCCGGCAGGCTCTCTCCCTCCGCTCTGCGAGGGGGCTCCGGCCCGCAGGCCGGTGGGGGAGAGAGCCATGCCGCAGATGCCGTTTCCCTCATTCCATACCTAACAATGCCGGCAGCTCGGTCATGGGCAGACTGTCGGCGCGCCAGCAGCCTAGGCCGGGGCACTTGATGACCGTGATATGGTCGCCGCGGGCCTTTTTGTCATGCTGCATGTAGGCCAGGACCTTCTCCTTGTTGGCCCCGGCGCGGGTGGGCAGGCCCAGCGCGCGGTAAATCGCCCGGGTGCGCTTGAGCAGGGCCGTGTCCTCGATCATCGGCAGCATACCCAGCGCGACGCATTCGCCGTGGTACAGGCCCGTGGTACGGCGGCCCCGCACACCGCGCACGGCTTCGATGCCGTGGCCGATGGTGTGGCCGAAGTTCAGGCAGGCGCGGACGCTGCCCTCGCGCTCGTCCTGCTCGACGATCTTTTTCTTAAATTTCAGACTTCTGTAAACAATTTGTTCAATGTTATCCTCGGGGTGCTCGCACTCAAACAGTGCAAACAGCTGCGGGTCTCCGATGATGCCGGTCTTGAGCGCCTCGGCCAGGCCGTTGACGACCTGACGGCGGGGCAGGGTCTTGAGCGTGTCAAAATCGACAAGCACGACCTTGGGCTGCCAGAATGCGCCGACGATGTTTTTCGTCTCGCCCAAATCAATCGCCGTCTTGCCGCCGATGGAGGAATCCACCTGCGAAAGCACCGTCGTGGGGCAGTTGACAAAGTCAATGCCGCGCATGTAGCTGGCCGCGCAGAAGCCGCCCAGATCGCCCACAACGCCGCCGCCGACGGACACCAGCAGATCCTTGCGGTCCATGCCGAACGCCAGCATAGCCTGCAAAACCTGACCGTAGACCTTCAGGCATTTGCTGCCCTCGCCCCGGGGGATCGTGTAGACGGTGGAATCGGGGCACTGGGCCGCCACGGTCTGCGCGTACTCGGCGGGTACGCCGGAGTCGGTCAGCACAAAGACCTTGCGGTTTGCCACGTTCGTGAACTGATGGAGGTTGGCAAGGCATCCAGCCTTCAAAATAATATCGTAGCTGCGGCTTTTAAGCTGCATCGTCAGTTTCATGCTTCGCACATCCTTTATCTTCATGGCTTATTTCTCCGTACTGTCAAGGGTGAAGGCACCCAGCAGCCGCAGGGTGCTGCAAACAGAAGTCAGGGTGTCCAGCAGGGTCTGGCACCCTGCGCCCGTGCTGCCCGCCGGGCAGACGATCTGTACATAGAAATAGTATTCAAACGGAACATGGGGCAGGGGACGGCTCTTGATGCACTCCATGTTAAAGCCCCGCGCGCCGATCTGATCCAGCGCCGCGGCCAGCTGGCCGGGCTTATGGCGTGCCGTGAACAGCAGCGCCAGCCGCTGGCCCTCGCCGGTCATGGCGGGGGCGGCGGTGGCACGCTCGATCACGATGAACCGCGTTGTGTTGTCGCCGTCGGCGTTGATGCCCGCGGACAAGATCTGCAGGCCGTACAGCCCGGCGGTCTCGGCGCTGGCAATGGCCGCAACGCTCGGGTCGTTCAACTCGGCCACATGGCGGGCCGCGTCGGCGGTGTTGCCCCAGGTGGACGTTTTAAAGCCGTGCTGCTGTACAAAAACGCTGCTCTGGGCCAGCGCCTGCGGGTGGCTGATGACGGTCCTGACCGTCTCCAGCGTCGCGCCCGGCACGCCCAGCAGGTCCTGCCGGATCGGCAGGTCGCACATCCGGGCAATGATAATATCGGGGTGGGTGTACAGCAGGTCGAGCACGGTGGAGACATCGCCCGCGTTGGAGTTTTCAAACGGAAGAACGCCGAATTGTGCATCCCCGTTCTGCACGGCGTCAAAGACCTCGCCCCAGGTGGTGCAGGCCGTCTCCCGCGCAAAGGGGAAAAGGCGGCGCAGCGCAATGTGGCTCCACGCGCCGGGCACGCCTTGGTAGGCAGCGGTATCACGGCCCAGCCGGGCGCGCTGGTATGCGCGGGAAATGCTCATGGCATCGCTGAGAAAGGCGCGGTAGTAGGGGCGCAGCGCCTCGTCGGTGATGCGGGCCGTGTTTTTGTCAAGCACGGCAGCCTCCCGCGCGGCATCAAAAACCGGCTTGCCGGTCTCGGCCTTGTAGCGCACCACATCGGCCACCGCGCGCATACGCCGCTCAAACAGAGCGGCCATCTCGGCATCAACGGTGTCGATCTCGGCACGGGCTTGCTGTAAAAGGTCCATGGGTCGGCTCCTTTTCGGAATTTTCAGGAATATCTCCGCTGCCCCTTTTTGGCATGGATGTAGGGCGGGGTGTGGGCAGGCCGCCCTACGAATCACCCGCAGGCGCAGTGTTGTTTATTTATACATACTCAAAGTCAGTATACCATAAATAAAGCGCCGTCACAAGAGTGACGGCGCGAAATTTGTCTTTTCTTGGCCACCTCCCCCGCAGAGGGAGGCAAGCGCAGTTTTACCCGTGCAGCGCACTTCTCAGGGCGGCCAGGAGCTCGGCCTGGTAGGCAGGGCTGAAGGTGCCGTGCAGCAGCTTGGGCAGGGCCTCCTCCTGCAGGCGGCGCCAGCTGTCGGCCTCGCGGCCCGGCAGGATCGGCACAAAGGCCACACCGTTGGCAGCGGCGGCCTGGGCGTCGCCCATGGCGTCGCCGACCATCATGACCTTGCGGCTCTCGTACCCGCAGGCCAGCATTGTGGCGATGGAGTTTGCCTTGCTGCCGACCTCCTGCCCGAAGATGACATCCGCATGACGGGCCAGCCCGTAGCGCTTCCACTCGCTGGCAATGGCGCTCTCGTTCGCGGCACTGACGACGGCCACATCGGCCACGGCGTGCAGCTGGCGCAGGCTTTCCTCCACGCCGGGGAACGGCTCAAACGTCGGCTCCAGCGCCTGAATACGGCGGTTGCAGGCGTTGTTCCACTCCTGCAGCTTGCGCAGGGCCAGGCTGCCGGTCTTTTGCAGCTCCCGCTGCAGGCTGGCCGTGGAAAGCTCCGTCGCGGTATCGACCCAGGCGGCAATATCCTCGCTGCCCGGGATCTCGATGCCGCGGTTTTTCAACCGGTCAAACACCAGCCGGACGCTCTCAAACCGGGAGATGCCGCGGGTGATCGTGTGCAGGTTGATTTCATCCCACGCGGCAGTGATGAAATCCGCGTGGTCATCCAGCGCAAACACGCGGATGAGCTCGGGGCACATGACGGTGGAATGCTTGATGCGCACCGTGTCCATCACGCAGCCGTCGGAATCCATGCAAATCAGAAATTCACGTTTCTTGGTAAAATCCGTCAGTGCATTTGCCATAAAAACCGTCTCCCTCTATCAACTCTGCCTATAAACTCAATATGAATCTATCATAACAAAATTCCACAGCGTTTTGCAATGCCTTTTTTAAAAAAAGCATGGATTTTTGTGTAATTTCTACACTTCAACGGGGGCATCGGGATCCAGCGTGCGGCCAATCGGAGCGTGGATCAGCAGATTGGCCATTGCGTCCGCCGGGGTGGGCTGCTTATTGATGACAACAAGGTTCTCCCCGCGGAAGTAGCGCAGCAGGCCCGCCGCCGGGTAGACGGCCAGGCTTGTGCCGCCGACGATGAGGGTGTCGGCCCCGCGGATGGCGTGCACGGCGTTTTCCGTCGTCTCCTCGTCCAGCCCCTCCTCGTAGAGCACAACATCGGGCTTGACGATGCCGCCGCACTCGTCGCAGCGGGGCACGCCGTCGCCGACGCCCGCCGCATCCTCAATGAACTGCACCGGGAAGAATTTGCCGCACCGCGTACAGTAGTTGCGCAGGGTCGAGCCGTGCAGCTCATACACGGTCTTGCTGCCCGCGGCCTGGTGCAGGCCGTCGATGTTCTGGGTCACGACGGCCCTGCATTTTCCCTCGCGCTCCAACGCCGCCAGACGCAGGTGGGCCGCATTGGGCTTTGCCCCGTGGACGATGAGCTTCTGGCGGTAGAAGTCAAAAAATTCTGCGGTGTGGGTCTCGTAGAAGGTGTGGGAGAGCATCGTCTCGGGCGGGTACTTGAATTTTTGGTGGTACAGCCCGTCCACCGAGCGGAAATCGGGGATGCCGCTCTCGGTCGAGACGCCCGCCCCGCCGAAAAAGACCATGCTTTTTGTTGCTGCCAGAATTTCCTCTAATGCCGGAACCATGCAAACTGCCCCTTTCGCTTTTGGCTTTTATGCCTTATAATATACTTAATTATAATCTATTTTCGGAGGGATGCAAGATGCAGCGCGAAATCACACGGGAGCTGGTGCGACGGCTGCTGCCCGAGCGCATGGCGGAGAGCAACAAGGGGAGCTACGGCAGTGTGCTGGCCGCGGCGGGCAGCATGGCCTACCGCGGGGCGGCGGCACTCTGCACAGAGGGCGCTTTGCGCGGCGGGGCCGGGCTGGTGTATCTGGCCAGCGTCGAGCCTGTTATCCAGCTGGTACTTTCCCGCACGCCGGAATGCTGCGCCTGCGGCTGCCGCACGGCGGCCAACGGGGGCATCCACCCGCAGGACGCCGACGCGCTGCGCCGCTGGTTCGCGGACAGGCACACCGTTTTGCTGGCCGGGCCCGGGTTGGGGGAGAGCGCCGCCGATGTCTGTAAGGCCCTGCTCGGCAGGAACGCCCCGTGGGCCGGTGCCGTGCTGGACGCCGACGCACTGAACGCACTGGCAGCGGGGAAGTACAGGGGGGATCTGCCCGCAAACACGATCCTGACGCCCCACCCCGGCGAGGCCGCGCGGCTGCTGGCCCTGACTGTGCCCGAGGTGCAGGCGGACCGCGAGGGTGCCGCCGTATCGCTGGCCGAAAAATATCACTGCGTCGCCGTTTTGAAAGGGCATCACACACTGGTTGCCGCGCCGGGCGGCACGGTCTGGCGCAATGAGACCGGCAATGCCGGGTTAGCCAAGGGCGGCAGCGGGGATATTTTAGCCGGTCTGACCGCCGGGCTGCTGGCAGCAGGTCTAAAGCAGGGCCGCACGCCCGAGGACGCCGCGGTCTGCGCGGTATGGCTCCACGGCGCCGCTGCAGACCGCTGCGCCAAGCGCCGCAGCATGACCGCCATGCTGCCGGGGGATCTGTTTGAAGATCTAGGGTGGATTTTGGGGGAGCTGGGGCGGTAAGGCTGCGGACCGAAAGGCGGCAGACGGACGGGAAGTTTGTGGTAAATGGGGTCTGACGAGATATAAGGCAAGGCCCGGCCAGCTCCCCACTGCGTGAGGAGCCTTTTGCGGGCTGCGCCCGAGATTATAGCAGCCGTTAAAAACAACGGGGGTTCGGGGGAACCCCCGACTCAAAGGTAGAGGAAGGGGGGGGCGTTAAGAACGAAAAGTAATACTGCTTTCGTTTAGCCCCCGCCCCTTCCGACTTCCGCTTTGGGGGTCTTGGGGGCGTGCAGCCTCCAAGTCGCGGGTCCGCTGCGTCGAAACAGCGGCAGTTTTCTTTGGTTCTTTCTTTTGCTGCCAAAAGAAAGAACAACCTCCCGGGAGGCAGCCGTTCCCGGTCTTGCCACCCGCCCCTATAGGGTGTATAATAGGACTATATCTGCCAGACTCAGGAAAGGAGCCGCTGTTATGTCGCGCAAAGAAGGCCAGAAACGCAAACTGCTTGTTCTTTTGGAGATCCTCGCCCGGGAAACCGATGAGAAGCACCCCTTGAGTGTTCCCCAGCTGGTGGAAAAATTGCAGGAGCACGGCGTCGTCGCCGAGCGCAAAAGCGTCTACGATGACCTGAACACCTTAAACAACCTGCCCGACACCAAATATGAGATCGTGCAGCAGCGCGGGCGCGGCGGCGGCTACTATATGACCGATGCTCCGTTTGAGCTTGCCGAGCTCAAGCTGCTCGTCGATGCCGTCTACGCCAGCAAATTCATCACGGCACGCAAATCCAAAATCCTGATCGACAAGCTCGGCCAGTTCACCTCCACATACCGGCAGGAGGAGCTGGACCGTAAGGTACTGGTCAGCGGGCGTATCAAGAGCACCGACGAGAAAATTCTGTACACCGTCGATGCGCTGCACGCCGCCATCACGGCAGGGGAGCAGGTCACCTTCAAATACTGCGACTGGAACCTGCAAAAACGGATGGCCCCACGCCACGACGGCCAGCTCTACCGCGTCAGCCCGTGGGTGCTCGTGTGGGAGAACGGCAACTATTATTTGATTGCCTACACCGAGGGGCGGCTCAAGCACTACCGCGTCGACAAGATGCAGAACGTTCACCAGCTGCCCGACACGACCCGCGAGGGTGCCGGGGAATACGCCAATTTCGACGTCAATACGTATATGCAGCAGATGTTCGGCATGTTCAATGGCCCGCTCAAGCGGGTAACGCTGCAATGCGAGAACCGCTTTGCCGGGGCGATGATTGACCGGTTCGGCACCGCGCCGATCCTGACGCCCTGCGCCGACGGCGAGCACTTTACGATGACCGCCGAGATTCAGGTCAGCCCGCAGTTCTTCGGCTGGGTGGCCGGGTTCGGCACCGGCGTCGTCGTCTCCGGCCCGCCGGAGGTCCGCGCCGAAATGAAGAAAACGCTGGATCAGCTGCAGGAGCTTTACCGCTGATTTGCAATACCGGCGTAAATATGGTAAAATAGATTGTTTAAATCTATCCAGACTGTCAAAAAAGCGTATTGTAGGGGCGAGCATTGCTCGCCCGTGCCCGTTCGCCTTGTGAGAAGCCTTCCAAAAATAGCGTTGCTGCGACAAGTTGGCGGGCGAACAATGTTCGCCCCTACATTCTCTACAAGGCAAAGTAGATGTTTTTTGACATACTGAATAGATTGTTTAAATCTATCACCGTAGGGAGGGCATCACCTCTTGCTGGAAAAGAACCAACGCTTCAAAAGCCTTTTGTATGTGCTGGCGGACGCGGCACTGCTTTTCATCGGCTTTTTGCTTGCCAACTATATCCGTTTCAATTACGTCCGCTACTTTGAGCCGGGCGGCGCAGGGCCTGCGCTGGCCGTGGCCCGGGACCCGCGCAACATCATTGCCGGGCTGGCCACGTCGCTGGTGCTCGTGCTCATCTACTGGGTCGCCGGTATCTACAGCACCACGCGGCTGCGCGGCCTGGCCGAGCGCTGCACCAAGATTGCCGTCATCAACGCGGCGGGACTGCTGATCTTCATTGGTGCTTTGTATCTGATGCACTTGGACGACTACTCCCGTATCGTACTGGCGCTGTTCTACATCCTCGGCACGGCAGGCGTCGTGATCGAGCGTATGATCCTGCGCTGGGTAGACCGCGCCCGCCGACGCAAGGGGCTGGGTCTGCGCCATATCCTGCTGGTGGGCGGCGGTAAATCCGCCGCGCTCTATCTGCGCGCGCTCGAGCACAACCCCTACTACGGCTTTGTCGTGGACGGCTATCTGGCCGGAATCGAAGAACCGGGTCTTGGTGTGCGCTACATGGGCAGCTATGATGCGCTGTCCGCCCGGCTCGACGAGGTTGCCGTCGATGAGGTCGTCGTAGCGCTGGAGGCTGACGAGATCGAATTGCTGCCCCACGTTTTTGCCGCCTGCGACAAAAACGGCGTGCGCATCACGATGGTACCGTTCTACAGCGACTATCTGCCCGCCCGGCCCACCATTGACGTGCTGGACGAGTGCAAGCTTATCAATGTGCGGCAGACGCCGTTTGACAATCTGCTCAACGCCGCTGTCAAGCGCGGGCTTGATATTATCGGCAGCCTGATCCTGATCATTCTGACCAGTCCTGTCATGCTGGTCACGGCCATCGGCGTCAAGCTGTCCAGCCCCGGGCCGGTCATTTTCAGGCAGGAGCGCATCGGCCTGAACAAAAAGCCCTTCATGATGTACAAGTTCCGCTCGATGCGGGTCAATGTGCAGCAGGAGACCGGCTGGTCCACCGACTGCGACCCGCGCAAGACCCACTTCGGCAGCTTTATCCGCAAGTTCAGCCTGGACGAGCTGCCCCAGTTCTTCAACGTGCTGAAAGGGGATATGTCCCTCGTCGGGCCGCGGCCCGAGGTGCCCTACCATGTGGAGCATTTTAAAGAGGAGATCCCGCGCTACCTTGTGCGCCAGCAGGTCCGCCCCGGCTGCACGGGCTGGGCGCAGATCCACGGCCTGCGCGGCGATACCGACATTGCCGAGCGCATCCGCTACGACATCTGGTACATCGAAAACTGGACCGTGGCGCTGGACATCAAGATCATCTTCCGCACCGTGTTCGGCGGCAAGATGGTCAACGACGAAAAACTACAATAACGCCCTGTGCGTTACCGGACGGGAGTGTCTGTAATGAGCAAAAAGGAGCCCAAGGTCGCCATCGTTCACGACTGGCTTGTCGGCTACGCCGGCGGGGATCGCGTTGTGGACGCCATGAAGCGCGTTTTCCCCGATGCCGTCATCTACACCCTTGTGTACGACCCCAAAAACATGCCCGAGCACTTTAAAAGCTATGACATCCGCACAAGCTGGTTCCAGAAGGTGCCCTTCTCCAACAGGCTGTACAAGGCCATGCTGCCGCTGATGCCCCGCGCGTTTGAGGCGTTCGACCTGACCGAGTACGATCTGGTGCTGTCGTCGTCCTCCTCCTGTTCCAAAGGCGTCATCACCCGCCCGGATGCCGTACACATCTGCTACTGCCACACGCCGATCCGTTATGTGTGGGATTTTTACTACACCTACCGCGCCAACGCCAACTGGCTGGCGAAGCTCGTCATGCCCGGCCAGATGCACAAAATGCGCATCTGGGACAAGTGCGCCGCGGACCGCGTGGATTATTTCATCGCCAACTCGCATTATATCGCCCAGCGCATCAAAAAATATTACCGGCGTGACAGCGATGTCATTTACCCCTGCTGCCACATCAACGAGTCGCCTTTTGTCGAAAAGGAGGACTTCTACCTGACCGTGGGCCGTCTGACCTGGTACAAGCGCGTGGATCTGGCCGTGCAGGCCTGCACGCGCCTTAACAAGCGCCTCGTCGTCATCGGCGGCGGGGGAGAGCTGGACAAGCTCAGGGCCATGGCCGGGCCGACCATCGAGTTCAAGGGCGGCGGTCTGTCCGACGAAGAAGTGCGCAGCTACTACCTGCGCGCGAAGGGCTTCCTTTTCCCGGGTGAAGAGGACTTTGGCATCACCCCCGTCGAGGCCCAGAGCGCGGGCACGCCGGTGCTGGCCTTTGGCCGCGGCGGCGCGTGCGAGAGCGTGCTGCCCGGCAGGACCGGCTACTGGTTTAAAGAGCAGACCGTCGAGAGCCTGGCCGACTGCATCGAACGGTTTGAGCGCGACGGCGTGGCCTGTTCCAAAGAGGAAATCCGTGAGCACAGCCGCTCCTTCAGCGAGGAACGCTTTGAGCGCGAGCTGAAGGAATACTGCCTGCGCCGCATGGCCGACTGGCAGCAGGAGCTGCTCGACTGCTCCCACTGGGAGAAGGAGGAACTGGATTGAACCCTATCGTCATCAACGGCACGGTACTGTGTGACAATATCACCGGCATCCCGCGCTATGTCTATGAGAATGTCGTCCGGCTGGACAAGCTGATCGAGGGCACCGGCCTGGACGTCCGCATTGCCTACCGCGACGACGGGCGGCCCATCCATCTGCCGGAGCTGAAAAACATCCGGCTGGTGCCGCTCAAGTCCATCCCGTATTTTTACAATCTGGCCGTGCTGCCCGCCTACCTGCGCCGCACCCATGCGTTTTACGTGGGCCTTGCCAGCGATATGCTGCTGACCCGCCGCAGCGTCGTGGTGCTGCACGACATCCGCCCGCTGGTCATGGATACCGACAAGGGCTTTTTCCGCTTCAAGTTCTGGGTACACTGCCTGTCCACCAAATGGTTCGCCCAGCGGGTGTTCACGGTCAGCGACAACCAGCGGCACCTCATCAGCGAGAAGCTCGGCATCCCGCTGGACAAGATCGGCATCACCTACAACGGCTGGGAGCACATGAAGAACGTCACCCCCGACGAGAGCATTTTTGACAAGATGCCCGGCATCAAAAAAGGGGAGTACTTCTACGCCCTCGGCAGTCTGGCAAAGCATAAAAACTTCAAGTGGATCCGAGAGGTCGCCCGCCGCAGCCCCGACAAGACGTTTGTCGTCGCGGGCGGCAAGGACCTGCGTGCCTTTGGCGACGACGCCGAGGCGAAGGACACCCACAATGTGTTCTACCCGGGCTATGTGTCCGATGCCGAGAACGCCGCGCTGATGAAGCACTGCAAGCTGTTTTTGCACCCCGCCGTGTTCGAGGGCTTTGGCATCCCGCCGCTGGAGGCGCTGGCCCTGGGCGCGCCGGTCGCGCTGGCCAACGCCACCTGCCTGCCCGAGCTGTACGGCGATACGGCGCGGTATTTTGACCCGTATGATTATGATGTGGATCTTGACGCGCTGGCCGCCCAGCCCGTGGCCGCGCCCGACGAGGTCCTGAAAAAGTACAGCTGGGACAAGACCGCCGAGTTCTGGCTGCACGAGATGGAGAAGTATGCAAAGCAGTGAAGCGGCAGCTCCCGCAGGGTAAGGCCCCTCAGGCCTCGCAAGCTCGGCCAGCTCCCCACCCTGTGGGGCGCCTTTCACGGGCGTACGCCCGAAAAAAGCCTCCCCTTTCAGGGGAGGTGGTCGAGCGCCAGCGATGACCGGAAGGGCTCTGGCCATTTCCCGCTGCCACGTCACCCATCCCACAAAAGGAGGAGCATTATTCTTATGTTTATTATAATCACCCTGCTCCTCACCGTGCTCGTCTCCGGCATCTTCGGTGCGGTTCCTGCGGTAGTATCCCACCGCAGGGTTTCCCGCCGCGACGCTGCCTGGGCCGCCGGGCTCTGGCTGGCCGTCTGGGTGTTCGCTCTGTGCGCCTACCACCGCCCCGGGCTGACCGTCGGCTTCCACGCGTTCCGGCTCGTCGCCCTCACCGCCATGACCGGCTGGGCGGGGCTTGTCACCGCCGGGCTGCGCAGCCTCGGGCGCAAAGGGTTAAAGGCCGTCGTCCCGCTGCTGGCCGTCACGGCGCTGGGGCTGGAGGTGTTCGTCGGCAATGTGGCCTACTTCAACACCCACAGCTACACGCCGTTTCAGCTCGTCGATTACCTTGACGACAACATCAACGTCGGGCGCGGCGTCGGCACGATCTCGCTCGACGAGGGCCGCACCTATCTGCGGTTCCTCGACATTGACCAGCCCATCTACAACCTGCAGTTTGACGGTCTGGTCAGCGACGACACCGAGCCGCTCCACGCCGACAGCACCGTGATCTTCACCATTGAGGGCACCGACGCCGCCAACACCGAGCTGACCCGCTTCGGCAGCTGGCAGGTGGGGCTGCAAGCCCCGCGCACCCAGGTCATCAGCCTGGACCTGACCGGCTCCGTCGGGATGCTGACGCTGACCGCTGCCGGGTACAGCTCCACCTACGCGCAGTTCCCGGTGGCGCTGACCTTCCGCGGCATCACGGCCAACGCGCCGCGCGCGCTGGATTTCTCGATTTTGCGCTTCTGCGCGATATTTCTGGCGCTGCTGGCCGTCTACGGCCTGCGCCCGGCCAGCGGGCTGTGGCACCGCCGCTGGCTGGCGGGCAACGTCTGTGACCGCGCCGCAGCCGCCGTGCTGGGCCTTGTGCTGGCTGCCTTCGTCGTGGTCATCCCGTTCTGGGAGCCGAGCAACACCGGCCTTGCCACAAAAGATTACAACATCGCGTTCTGGGACGGGGAGAGCACGGTCAGCTTCGTCTACCAGCAGTACGGTGCGCTGGCGCACAGCCTGCTGAACGGGCGCCTTGACCTGGAGGCCGACCCGCCCGCCGAGCTGCTGGCGCTGGACAACCCCTACGATGCCGGGGCGCGCGACGCCGCGCAAATCAACGACATCCACTGGGACCACGCCTTTTACAATGGGCGCTACTACGTCTATTTTGGCATTGTACCGTGTCTTTTGTTCCAGCTGCCGTTTGAGGCACTGACCGGCATCCAGAACCTGGCCTATGCGCCCTGCATGGTCCTGCTGGGGCTGATCTTCCTCGCCGCCTGCTTCGGCGTCGTCGGGCAGGCCGTGCGCCGGTGGTTCCCGCAGGCGTCCACCGCAGCGTACCTGCTGGCCGTGGCCGCCGTAGCGCTGGGCAGTCAGTTCTACTATCTGTTGCTGCGCCCCTACATTTATGAATATGCCATCCTCTGCGGTGCGGCGCTGCTGATGCTGGGGCTTTGGCTCTGGCTCTCCGCCGCCAGCACGCCGATGGAAAAGCGCGGTGCGCTGATCGTCAAGCTGGTCTTCGGCAGTCTCTGCGTGGCGCTCGTCGCCGGGTGCCGCCCCCAGATGGAGCTGTTTGCGTTTTTGGCCGTGCCCATCTTCTGGCCGCGGTATATCGGGCAAAAGCGGCTGCGCAGCCGCGCCGGGGCAGGGGAGGCCGCCGCGTTTCTGCTGCCGGTGGTGCTGGTCGCTGCCGGGCTCATGTGGTACAACGCTGCGCGGTTCGGCTCGCCCTTTGACTTTGGCGCCAACTACAACCTGACCGGCAACGATATGACCCAGCGCGGCTTCAACGCCGTGCGCATCGGCCCGGCTGTGTTCACGAGTCTGTTCGAGCTGCCCAGCTGGCAGGGTGTTTTCCCGTTCCTGCGGGAGACCGACGTCCAGACGAACGCCGTCATCCGCACGATCAGCGAGAAGTTCACGGGCGGCATTCTGGCCGCCACGCCGTACCTGTGGGTGCTGGCGCTGCCGCTGCTTCCCGCGTTCCGCCGCTGTCTGCACCGCCGCCGTGTCGCCGCCTGTGTGGTCTACGGCAGCCCGGCCGCCATGGTCGTCATGACCGTTGTTGACTGCGAGATGGCCGGGGTGCTCTACCGCTATTTGATGGATTACAGTCCCGTGTTGCTGCTTGGCGCGGCGCTGTGCTGGTTCTGCGCCGAGGGTGCGCTCTCCCGCCGCGCAGCGCTGGGGGAGGGCACTGCCGCTGCGGCGTTGCCCGCACTGCGCACCGTCATGGCCGCCGCTGTGGCATATACCGCCGTCTACCGCTTCTGCACGCTCTTCGCCATGGAGCCGTATCTGCAGGGCATGAATCCTTCCCTTTACTACACCGTCAGCCGCCTTGTTCAATTCTGGATGTAAAATCCGCCCGGAGGTCCTGTTATTATGGATAAAATCGCCGTTCTGATTCCCTGCTACAACGAGTCCAAGACTGTCGAGAAGGTCGTCTCGGATTTCCGCCGCGTCCTGCCCGACGCCACCGTCTACGTCTACGACAACAATTCCACCGACGGCACTGCCGAGCTGGCCGCCGGAGCCGGGGCCGTTGTCCGCCATGAGTACCAGCAGGGCAAGGGCAATGTCATGCGCCGCATGTTCCGCGAGATCGACGCAGAGGCGTACATTCTTGTGGACGGCGACGACACCTACCCTGCGGAGGCCGCGCCCGAGATGGTCGCTGCCGTGACCGAGCGTCAGGCCGACATGGTCGTCGGTGACCGTCTGTCCAGCACCTACTACACCCAGAACAAGCGCCCGTTCCACAACTTCGGCAACGATCTGGTGCGGTTCTGCACAAATCATTTGTTTGGCGGCAAGATCAAGGACATTATGACCGGCTACCGCGCGTTCAGCTACCAGTTTGTCAAGACCTATCCCGTGCTGTCCCGCGGGTTTGAGATCGAGACCGAGATGACGATCCACGCCCTGCAGCGCAATATGCAGGTCGAGAACGTTGTCATTGACTACCGTGACCGTCCGGAAGGGTCGGAGAGCAAGCTGAACACCTACTCCGACGGCTTTAAAGTATTGGGCACGATTGCGCGGCTGTTCAAGAACTACCGCCCGTTCAGCTTTTTCGGCATTCTGGCCGCGATCCTGGCCGTGTTCGGCATCGGCTTTATGATCCCGGTGCTGGGCGAGTATTTCCGGACCGGCCTTGTGCCGCGCTTCCCGACTTTGATCGTCTGCTGCTTTGTGCTGGTGGCGGCGCTGCTGCTGTTTATCTCGGGTATCATCCTCTCGAGCCAGCTTGCCAAGGATGCCCGCGACTTTGAGTTCCAGCTGCAGACCGTGCATCATTGGCACAGTGAAAAGAAATAAGCCTTCCCCCTCGGGGGAAGGTGGCCGAGGCCCCGCCCGAGGCCGGATGAGGGGCAAGCCTGCGGCAGCCGCCCGTTTACGGGCTTTCTCCGTAAGCTCTCCCCTCATCAGTCACCTGCGGTGACAGCTTCCCCCTCAGGGGAAGCCCTTTTGCCCCAGCCCGCAAACCGGGACACCCGGTCTGCGGGCTTCTTGCTTTTTGGGGCGCAATGGGCTATAATAGTTTTATATGTGCGCACTGCACATACTACGTACAACAAAGAGGGACTATCAAGGGAGTATATACATTATGACGAAAATTGCCGCATCGATCCTGTCGGCTGATTTTGCCAACCTGAAGCATGACTGCACCCGCCTGTTGGAGGCCGGTGTCGACCTGATGCACTTTGACGTGATGGACGGGCACTTTGTACCCAATATCAGCTACGGCGCGCCGGTGCTGAAATGCCTGCATGCCGCTATGCCCGACGTCTACTACGATGTCCACCTGATGATCAGTGACCCGGCCCGCTACGCCGCCGACTTTGCCAGGGCAGGGGCCAGCCTCATCACCTTCCACCTCGAAGCTGTGCCGGACACGGCAGAGGAGGTCATCGCCGCTATCCGCGCTGCGGGCTGCCAGGTCGGCATCAGCATCCGTCCCGGCACGCCGGTGGAAGCTGTTTTCCCGTATCTGGGCGTTGTTGATCTGATCCTGGTCATGAGCGTGGAGCCCGGTTTCGGCGGGCAGAAGTTCATCCCCACCACCCCCACGCGCATTGCCGCCATCTGTGCCGAGCGCACCCGCCGCGGCTGTGATACCCTGATCGAGGTGGACGGCGGCATCAACACCGAGACCGGCCCCCTGTGCATCGCTGCCGGGGTCGACTGGCTCGTGGCCGGAAGCTCGCTGTTCCATGCCATGGATCCTGCCGCTGTGGTAAACGTCCTGCACAGCAAGTAAAGGAGCTTTTTCCCTATGCCCAATCGTAAAAAAGTTGAACGCAGCGCGAACTACAGCTACTACAGTGACCTGCTGTGGTGCACAGTCCCGCTGATCGGCATGTCGTGGTATTACTACGGTGCGCGCCCGGTGCTTTTGCTGCTGGCCGCACTGCTGACCGCCTACCTGTGCGACTGTGCCTTGGCCCCGCTGCACGGCACGGGCTACCAGTCCCATGAGCCGTCCAGTGAGTGCTTTGCCGCGCTCATCGTGCTGCTGATGCCTGCCAGCATCTCGTATCCCATCGTCATTTCCGCCGTCATCGTCGCCGTGCTCGTCAAGGAGGCGTTCGGCGGCGAGGGCCACTATCCGTTCCATCCCGCCGCCGTCGGCGTCGTCGTGGCCGGTATCTCGTGGCCGCAGGACGTCTTTTCGTACCCCATTCCCGGCACGCAGCTGCCGTTGTTCGGCAGCGTGAACACCACTCTCGTCGAGGGCATGAACGCCACTCTGCGGGATGGCGGTCTGCCCAGTGCCAGCACGATGAACCTGCTGACCGGCAACGTCTCCGCCGCCATAGGCACCAGCGCTGCGCTGGTCGTGATGGCCTGCGGGCTGTTCCTGCTTGTGCGCGGGCACATCAAGCTTTCTGTCGTTATTCCGTTCTTTATCTTTGTCATCGGCCTGCCGTGGTTCTTCCCGAATCTGAACGAACTGCCGACCTTCAGCCTGCCGTGGGAATATATCCGCCAGCGCTTCTATCTGGAAAAATATGTCGTCCTGTCCGGCACGGCACTGTTCACCGGCCTGTTCCTGATCTGTGAGCCGGTCACGATGCCGGACCGCCGCATGAGCCGCATCATCTACGGCGCGGCGCTGGGCATCATGACCTATGTGTTCCGCGTGTTCAGCCCGTATGAGTGCGCGGCCTGCTGTGCGCTGCTGATCGTCAGCTCCATCCCCGAATGGCTCGACCTCATCAGCCACCGCACCGAACGCATCCGCTTTATGAGAGAGGAGGAGCAGCGCCTTGCCAATTCAACAAAACCCGAATAAGCGCCGGGGCGAGGAGCGCTCCGAGACCTTAATTATCCCGCACATCACCAGGGAGATGCTCGAGGTCGCCCGCGCCATGGCGGAGAAGGGCGCCTCCCGCGCCGAGATCGAGGCCGCCCTTGCCGCCATGCAGACCGGCAAGGCGCCCGCCGCCCCGGCGGCCCCTGCACCGGAAAAGCAGCCCGGCGCACCGCAGCAGCCCGCGCCCGGGCGCAGTGATGCCGCCCGCAGCGGCGGCATCATCCCGACGAGCCGCCCGCGGTACACCGCCGCGGAGCGCCGCGCCATGCTGGAGGAGGTCCAGCGCCGCCAGGCTGAGCGCGAGGCCGCCCGCCAGGCGGAAGCCCAGGCCGAGGAGGATCGGTTCCGCAGCTACCGGGACCGGGAGTACGGCAGGAGCCCCGCGGTCACACCGTCCGCAGCACCCCAGCCCACTCCCGCTGCCCGCAGCAACCAGACGCCCGCAACAGCTGACGAGACCCGCACGATCTCGATCCCGAAGCGCAGAACTGCCGAGCCTGCCGCCCATGCCGTGCAGCCCCCTGCACCCGCGGCACAGCCCGCCCAGCAGCCCACGCAGGTCATGCCGCCGGTACAAAAGGCGGCCCCTGCGGCACCGGCTGCGCCCGCCCCGGCAGAGCACACCGCCCACCCGGAGCCGACCCCTGCGCCGAAGTCCAAAAAAGCCAGCGCCTCGCGTTCCTACGCCGCGGCGGAGGCTGCCCTGAACGAGCGCATCCGCGCCGACCATATCTGGCTGTCCAACCCCGTGCTTGTGCGCGGCCTCGGCATGGCCCCGGTCATCGGTGCCGCGCTGGACGGCCAGCGGGCGCTCATGCTCTGTATCGCCTCGCTGATTTTGGTCACCTTCACCCGTGTGCTGGCCGTGGCCATCTGCCACCTGACAAAGAACCGCTTCCGCCCCGTGGTGTACTGCTACTCTGCGGCGCTTCTCTACATCCCTACGTATGTTTTGCTCTACGCACTGTTCGGCTCTGACCTGACGCTGCTGGGCATCTACCTGCCGATCATGGTCGTGGAGCCCGCCATCGTCAAGCGCATGGAGTTCTCCGACCTTGAACCCGTGAGGGATGCGTTCCGCCACGGCTTCAACAACGCACTCGGCATGTGTGTTGTGCTGCTCATCGTGGGCTGCCTGCGTGAGCTGCTGGCCACGGGCGCGGTCTTTGGCAACGTCATCCTGCACAATGCGCTGCTGCCGCTGGCTGCACTGCCCGCGGGCGGCTTTGTCATCGTGGGTATCCTGGCCGCCATCTGGTGCGCCGCTGCCAACCTGTACACCGATTATAAACATGAGGAGGTGCGCCGCCTGTATGCTGACCGTAAGCACTGAGCTACAGCCGATTTTAAACGGTATTGTGCAGTTTATCAGCTATATGGTGCTGGCCGTCTTTGCGGAGAATGTCATCCTGGCCCGCGCGCTGGGCGTCACCCGCCTGATGAAGCTCGTGCCCGACCACCGTGCGCAGGTGTGGGATTTCTGCCTGCCGCTGCTGCTGGTCATCACGCTGTCCGCACCTGCCGGCTGGGCCGCACATGACCTGTTTTTCCCGTGGCTGCGTGATTATCTGCCCGCATGGCTGCCCATCTCGGCCCTGCGGCCCATCGTCTACCTGACCTGCAGCATCGCGGCCATGGCCGTGGCCTGGCTGCTGCTGGGCGTGCTGCCCCGCAAGCTGCGCGCCAGCTGCCGCAGCCAACTCAGCCTTGCCACCTGCAGCACCGCCGTGCTGGGCACGATGCTCATCTGCGCGAACCAGAACTATACGATTTTGCAAAGCGTCGCGTTCGCTCTGGGCAGCGGGCTGGGCTATGTCTTTGCCGTCTTTATCGTTCGGGAGGGCCGCCGCCGCCTGCGCAGCAAGGCCATCTCCTCGATCTTCCAGGGTCTGCCCAGCTCGATGATCTACATCGGCGTGCTGTCGCTGGCGATCTACGCTCTGGTTGGCCACACCGTTGTTCTGTAACTGTTAGGGGGTCGTTGTTATGTCCGAAGCCTGCTTTACCGCAGCCGATATTTTACTGCCCGCCGCCGGGGTCCCGCTGGACCCGTGGGCCTGCATCGCCGTTGACCAGTTCACCTCCCAGCCGGAGTACTGGCAGCGCGCCGAGCACCTGGCCGACGGCAAGCCCAGCACCCTGCACATCGTTCTGCCGGAGGCATACTTAGGCACCCCGCAGGAGGCCGAGCGCTTAGAGAGCATCCGCCGCACGATGGAGGAGTACCGTAAAACCGTTCTGACTCGGAAAGTACATGGCTACGTTTATGTTGAGCGTACCCAGATGGACGGCACGGTCCGGCAGGGCCTTGTCGGCGCTGTCGATCTTGATGCCTACGACTATGCGAAGGGCTCCAAGCCCGCTATCCGCCCGAGCGAGAGCACCGTCGTGGAGCGCATCCCGCCGCGCCTCAAGGTCCGCCGCGGGGCGACGCTGGAAACGCCCCACGTCATGATGCTGGCCGACGACGCCGACTGCACGCTGATCGAGCCCATCGGACTGATGAAGAACCAGCTGCCGCCGCTCTACGACGGTGAGCTGATGCTGGGCGGCGGGCATCTGCGCGGCTGGGCCGTCGAGGACCCCGCGCTGATCGCCGGGATCGACGCCGCGCTGGCGGCGCTGGCCGACCCTGCCGCCTTTGCCCGCCGCTGGCCCGCTGCCAAAGGGCAGCAGCCGATGGTACTGGCCGTCGGTGACGGCAATCACAGCCTGGCCACCGCCAAGGCCTACTGGGAGGAGCTGAAGCCCACCCTGAGCGAGGAGCAGCGCAGGACCCATCCGGCGCGCTGGTGCCTGGCCGAGGTCTGCAACGTCCACAGCCCCGCCATTGAGATCGAGCCGATCCACCGCGTCGTGTTTGGCGTCGGTGCCAAGGAGCTGTATGCCGCGCTCGACGCCTGGGACCAGCAGCAGGGGAGCAGTACGACGATGTCCGACCAGCGTCTGCGCCTGGCCGATGCCCACGGCGAGAGTGCCGTCGCGCTGGCCAACCCGCCCGCGCCGCTGACCGTCGGCAGTGTGGAGGCATTTCTGGCGGACTTCCTGCCCGCCCATCCCGGCGTGACCGTGGACTACATCCACGGCGAAAGCACGGCGCTGGCGCTGGCCTCCGACCCGGCCAAACCAGCCACGGCCATTCTGCTGCCCGACTTTGCGAAGGCTGACCTGTTCAAGGGCGTTGTGCTGGGCGGCGTGCTGCCCCGCAAGACTTTCAGCATGGGCCATGCCGAGGAAAAACGATATTACAATGAATGCCGTGTCATCGGCGTATAACAGGATTCAGGTGAATTATGGAAAAAGCTGCACAAACCCCGAACGGTGCACCGCACCGTCGCCGCCGCCGTCGCCCTGCCGGCAATGGCAGCGCCCCGCAGGCGCAGCAGCCCGCGCGTGAGGGGAAAGCCCCCGCACAGCCGCGCAAGCCGGCCCCGCAGGCCGCTGCGCCCGCAGCCCCCAAGGCCCCGCGCAGCGAGAATGCGCCCCGCGCCAATGGCAGCCACCCCCGCCGCGGGCAGAGCAGACCCGCCCAACCGCAGAGCCAGCAGGCACCGCGCCAGAATGCCCCGGCCCAGCGCCCGGCTGCACCCCAGAATGCGCCCCAGAACGCACGCCCTGCTGCGCCCCAGCCGCCGCGCCGCAATGCCCGCCCGACCCCGCAGGTGCCCAGCCAGCCGCTGCGCGACCAGCCCAAGGCACCGCGCCCGCCCCGCAATGCCCGTGCCCCGCGCAGCACCGCGCCGGAGCAGCCGGGTCTCGATCTGATCTCCCGCCGCCCGCCGAAGCAGAAGTTCGCAAATTTCGAGGACTATCTCGCCGCCCACGGCGGTATGACTGTGCCGCTGCCGCCCGAGGCATCGGACGCAGCGGACACCCCCGAGACGGCCACGCCCGCCGAGGCTGCCGAATGACCCCCACCACCGCGGCAGCCCTGCGCTGCCCCGTATGCGGCGGGCCGCTGCTGCTGGCCGGGCGCAGCCTGCGCTGTGCCAGAGCCCACAGCTTTGACCTTGCCAAAGAGGGCTACGCCTACTTACTGCCGATGCAGAAGAAGCACGCCGCCGACCCCGGCGACGGCAAGGCCATGGTCCGCGCCCGCCGCGCGTTCCTGTCGGCAGGGCACTACGCCCCGCTGATGGCGACGCTGGCCGCGCTCTGCGCCGCACTGCCCCACGACCATATTGTGGACGCCGGCTGCGGCGAGGGCAGCTATGACAAGTACCTGTATGACGCGCTGGGCTTCCCTCAGATTGCGGCGTTCGACCTGTCCAAGGAGGCCGTGCGGCTGGCGTCGAAGCTCGTGCCCGACGCGGCGTTCTGTGTCGGCGGCAGCTTTTGTGCACCGGTGCGCGACGGCTGGGCCGACCTGCTTTTGAACATCTTCTCGCCCATGGCCGAGGCCGAGTTTGCCCGTATGCTGCGCCCGGGCGGGCATCTTGTTTACGCCGTGCCCACCGCGCGGCATCTGTTCGGCCTGAAAGAGATTTTGTACAACAGCCCGTATGAAAACGAGGTCCGGCAGACCGAATACGACGGCTTTGCGTTTGTGAAGGCCGTTGAGTCCACCGCTGTCATCACGCTGGAAGGGCAGAGTGTGCAGGATTTGTTCGCCATGACGCCCTATTACTGGAACACCCCCGCCGACGGCGCAGCCCGGCTTGCGGAATGTGAACGCCTGACGACAGAGATCGGGTTCCGGTTTTTGGTGTATCAAAAGGTATAAATGTACGTGCCTTCCCCCGTGGGGGAAGGTGGCCGAGGCCCCGCCCGAGGCCGGACGAGGGGCGAGCTTGCGGCGTCTCCCCGTGTACGGGCTGCCTCCGCAAGCTTGCCCCTCATCCGTCGCCTGCGGCGACAGCTTCCCCCGCGGGGGAAGCCTTTTTACTTTAGATCTCCTCCGGCGGCACGATTCCCGGGCCATACGGCTCCTGCGCGGGCGGGACAATGACCTCCTGCGTCTGCTTCGGCTCATCCTCGTCGCGGTACTGCTCGTCGGGCACCTCGCTCAAATCGGTCCAGAAGCCTTCGCGCTCATCCTCGGCACCGCGGGGTCCAAATTCATCAAACATACCAGACACTCCTTTATAATAGTGTATAAGCGCGGCCCTTGCGGCCTACACTGTAGGCATAGTCTTTGCTGGGGGAGTGTGGGTTATGCGTTCCAACCGCGGAATTTTCTGGTACAGCCTCGGGCTGACGCTGCTTCTGCTGCTGCCGATGGTGCTGACCGTCGCGTTCTTCACCGACCAATACCAGAAGCAGCAGCTCCTGCGCCAGGCGTCAGCGGCGGACAGTACGCTGCACATCGAGCCGGGTGCGCAGGGCGTGTATACGCTGCTGCTTGTCGTCCAGCAGGAGGAGCCCGCCTTTGTGCTGGCCCGTGCGGACGGCCCGCAGCAGACGGTCACACTCTGCGCACTGCCGGGTTCGCTGCGCGTCAGCGCACCCTCGGGCACAACAACGCTGGCGGAGTGTGCGCTGTCTGCCGGGGCCGGGCGGGCCGCACAGCTGCTCGTCGGCACGGTGGCTACAGGGGAGACCGCCGCCCCGGCGCTGCACTATATCGCGGCCACGCCCGCCACCTGGGCGGACTGCGCGGGCCGCACAGCCTCGGCACGCATCGACACGGCATCGCTGCTGGATGCCGCCGCACGCACGCGCCTGGGCTACGGCAAGGATCCCATCGCCGTGTGTACCGCCGCGCAGGCGTCGGAGCTGATTGCCCAATTGCAGGCGGCGCTGCCCGGGGCAGGGGAGGGCTGCATGGCCCGCGCCGCCGTCTGGGCGGCGTTCCTGCGGCAGGACCCGGCGCTGCTGGCCGGTCTGCCCGACGGTCTGCGCAGCCGCAGTGCCCGGCTGCTGACCGACCTGCTGGCCGCAGACCTGAACGCCCTGGGCGAGACACTGGCCTATTTAAGTGCCCGCACCGCCCTGACGATTGACTACACCACCGCCGCCGTGGCCGCTGCCCGGGGCGGCGTGCAGCTGACGGAGGAGGGGATGGCAGCCGTTTGCGCCCTCCTGCTGTGACGGGGAACGCGGCTATGCCCGCCCGCGGAGCTTCCGCTTCTGCGTTCGGCGCAAGGCCGTCAAAATTTTACAAGAATTTTTGCAAAACCGCTTGACGTAGACCCGCAGTCGTGTTATTATGATAGCACCTCTTTTGCGGGTTTATTTTTTATGCCCTTTTTCAAGGGCGCCTGCAAGCGCGAGGGAGGCTTATTAACCGATAATGGAGGTGCCGAACAATGACTGTCAAGATCACCCTGGCCTGCACGGAGTGCAAGCAGCGCAACTACAACAAGGAGAAGAACAAGAAGAACTCTCCGGACCGTCTTGAGATGAAGAAGTATTGCCGTTTCTGCAAGAAGCATACCCTTCACCGCGAAACCAAGTGAGGATAGGAGCTTAGAGATGGCAGACAATAAAGCAGCCACCGCTGCAGCCCAGACTCAAAGCGACAAGCCCAAAAAGAACGACGGCAAGAAGAAGGTCTCCTTCTTCGACAAGGTCAAGAACTTTTTCAAAGGGATCGGCAAGTATTTCAAAGATACGAAGAGCGAGCTGAAAAAGGTCGTGTGGCCCAGCAAGAACGACGTCAAAACCAATACGATCACCGTTATCGTGGTCGTGCTGGTCGCAGCTATCGTGCTGATCCTGCTGGACCTCATCTTTGGCGGCGCCATCCACCTGTTGATCGGCGCCTGAGCGCGTTGAGCGGAGGCAAAGACAATGGCTGAGCAAGCAAATTGGTATGTGGCACATACCTATTCCGGCTATGAGAACAAGGTCGCAACCGATCTGATGACGATGGTGGAGAACCGCCACCTGCAGGATCTGATCTGCGACGTCAAGGTTCCCACCGAGACCCGCATTGAAGAAGTTTTTGACAAGCGCGGCAACAAGACCGGCGAGAAAGAGGTTCAGTCGAAGCTCTACCCCGGCTACGTCTTTATCAAAATGGTCATGAACGACAACACCTGGTACATCGTGCGCAACACGCGCGGCTGCACCGGCTTTGTCGGCCCGGAGTCCAAGCCCGAGCCCCTGACCGAGGCGGAGGTTGCCAAGATGGGCGTCGAAACCACCGTTGACCTTGAGGTCGAGTACAAGGTCGGTGATACGGTTGAGATCACCGCCGGTCCGATGGAAGGCTCCGTCGGCACCGTCGACGAGATCGACATTCCTGCGCGCAAGGTGCGCGTAAGGATCACCATGTTTGGCCGCGAGCTTCCGGCAGAGCTGGAGCTGCATCAGGTCAAGCTGTTCTGAGTTTTTCTCAGAACACCCTAGTTTCCGGTAAAGACCGCGAACGGGCCAGTGCCCGGGGTACGGTTTTTATAGGGCGCGCGGAGGTCGTGCGCCCGTGGGAGGTCTGCACCGCAGGCCGCAACTCACCACAAAATTTGGAGGTGCAAGTATTATGGCACAGAAAATCACTGGCTACATCAAGCTGCAAATCCCCGCCGGCAAGGCAACTCCGGCTCCCCCTGTTGGTCCTGCTCTGGGTCAGAAGGGCGTCAACATCATGGCGTTCACCAAGGAGTTCAACGAGCGTACCAAGAACCAGATGGGCATGATCATCCCCGTCGTCATCACGGTCTACGCTGACCGCTCCTTCTCCTTCATCACCAAGACTCCTCCGGCGCCCGTTCTGATCAAGAAGGCTGCCGGCATCGACACTGCTTCCGGCGTGCCCAACAAGAACAAGGTTGGCTCCATCACGCTGGCTCAGGCCGAGGAGATCGCCAAGACCAAGATGCCCGACCTGAACGCTGCTTCCCTGGAGGCCGCTGTCAGCATGATCAAGGGCACCGCCCGCAGCATGGGCGTTACCGTTGAGGGCTGAATAGGAGGGTAATACGCAATGAAACACGGCAAGAAGTATATCGACGCTGCTAAGCTGATCGAGAATAACAAGACTTACGATCCCACCGAGGCCCTGGAGCTGTGCTGCAAGACCGCTACCGCTAAGTTCGACGAGACCGTTGAGCTGCACGTCCGCCTGGGCGTTGACAGCCGTCACGCCGACCAGCAGGTCCGCGGCGCTGTTGTCCTGCCCAACGGCACCGGTAAGAACGTCCGCGTTATCGCCATCGCCAAGGGCGACGCCGCCAAGGCCGCTGAGGCTGCCGGTGCGCAGGAGGTCGGTGATGACGATCTGATCGCCAAGATCGCCGGCGGCTACCTGGACTTCGACGTTCTGGTCACCACCCCCGACATGATGGGCCGCGTTGGCCGTCTCGGTAAGGTCCTGGGCCCCCGTGGTCTGATGCCCAACCCGAAGGCCGGCACCGTTACCCCCGACGTCGGCAAGGCTGTTACCGACGCTAAGGCCGGTAAGATCGAGTACCGTCTGGACAAGCAGAACATCATCCATGTGCCCATCGGCAAGGCCTCTTTCGGCGCCGAGAAGCTGATGACCAACCTGGACACCGTCCTGGATGCCATCGCCAAGGCTAAGCCCGCCGCTGCCAAGGGCCAGTACTTCAAGAGCGCTACCATCGCCACCACCATGGGCCCCGGCGTCCGCGTTGCTACCAATAAGTACGGCGTATAAGTTTTTCAGCTTTGAGCTGAAAAACGCTTGACAAACGCACGTTCGCGTGCTATACTAATTAAGCTGTTTTTGAGACAGCAGGTGCCGCAAGGCATAACGGGTTTTACCCACCTGCCGAGAAACGTGCGTTTGATTGCAATGCTTTCAAGCCCTTTCCCGGCGACGGGAAGGGGCTTTTTTCTGTATATCACATAAAAAGCCGCTTACCGAAACCAATCTGTAAGTGGAATGAGGTGAATTTCAAATGCCCAGTGCAAAGATTCTGGAAGCTAAGAAGGCTCTTGTTGCTGATCTGAACGAGAAGATCGCAGGCTCTCTGGCCGGTGTTGTCGTTGCTTACAACGGCATCAGCGTTGCTGATGACACCAAGCTGCGTAAGGAGCTGCGTGAGGCTGGCGTGCACTACATGGTCGTCAAGAACACCATGCTGCGCCTGGCCGTCAAGGGCACCCAGTACGAGGGTCTGACCGAGTACTTCAAGGGTGACACGGCTATCGCTCTGTCTCCGGAGGATCCGGCTGCTGCTGCTCGCATCCTGTGCAAGTTTGCTGACGCCGACAAGTCCAAGCGCTTCGTCGTCAAGGGCGGCTTCTGCGATGGTCAGGTCATGGACGCTGCAGGTATCAAGAGCCTGTCTACCATGCCCAACCGCGAAGGCCTGCTCTCCATGCTGGCTGGCTCCCTCAACGGTATCGTTGGCGGTCTGGCTGTTGCCCTGCAGGGTATCGTCGACAAGCAGGACGAGACTGCTGCCTGAGTTTAGGTTTAGCAGGTTGAGCGCACCGGCGCAGCGCTCCGTGAATACAAACCGCGCCGCTTAAAACTATAAAATTTATGGAGGTAACTACCATGGCTTCTGAGAAGATCACTGCCATTGTCGAGTCTGTCAAGACTATGACTGTTCTGGAGCTGAAAGAGCTCGTTGACACCATCTGCGAGGAGTTCGGCGTTTCTGCTGTTGCTGCTGCCGCTCCCGCTGCCGCCGGCGCTGCTGCTCCCGCTGAGGAGGAGAAGACCGAGTTTGACGTCATCCTGGCTGACGTTGGCGCCAACAAGATGCAGGTCATCAAGACCGTTAAGGAGCTGACCGGCGCTTCCCTGATGGAGGCCAAGAAGCTGGTTGAGACCCCGAACGCCAAGCTGAAGGAGCAGGCTTCCAAGGCTGACGCCGAGGACATCCAGAAGAAGCTGGCCGAGGTCGGCGCTAAGGTCGAGCTGAAGTAATTTAGCTTACCAAATAACTTTTAACACCGTGTGGTTTAACACCGCACGGTGTTTTTTTGTGTACCTTAACAAAAACTTCCTTGCTTCTTTGTACATTCCTCTGAATTTGACCGTGTTGCATAGGCCTTGCATTTCGTATAATATTGATGTATCCTTTTTGTATCGAATAAAATGGGAAAGTGAGGCTGTATACTCTTGGAGAACGAAAAGCCAAAAGGCGGTGGGATGGAAAAGCTGGCTTCGTTTATCGTTGATAAACGCAACCTGTTCTTCCTGTTATACATATTTGCGCTGATTTTCAGTGCCATCGCCACGGGCTGGGTCAAGGTCGAGGACGACATCACGACCTACCTGCCCGACACCACCGAGACCCGCCAGGGCCTGACCGTGATGAATGACAACTTCGTCACCTACGGCACGGCCAACGTCATGGTGTCCAACATCACCTACGATACTGCGCTGGACATCCAGTCCCGGCTTGAGGACATCGAGGGTGTCACCACCGTCGAATTTGACGACACCGACGAGCATTACACAAATGCGTCGGCGCTGTTCTCCGTCAGCTTTGACGCAGAAGTAGGGGACGAGCGCGCCGAGAACGCCCTGCAGGAGATTCGCGACGAGCTTGAGGGCAGCTACGACACCTCGATCTATTCCGAGGTCGGCTACGATTCCTCCGCGGACCTGCAATCGGAAATGGTCGTCATCGTCATCATTGCGGCCATCATCATCGTCGTCGTGCTGACGCTGACCTCCCGCTCCTATGCCGAGGTCCCGGTCCTCATCATGACCTTCGGCGCGGCGGCGCTGCTGAACATGGGCACAAACTTCCTGTGCGGCACGATCAGCTTCATCTCCAACTCAGTCACCGTCATACTGCAGCTGGCGCTGGCCATCGACTACGCCATCATTCTGTGCCACCGTTTCAGCGATGAGCATGAGACGCTGCCCACCCGCGAGGCCTGCATTGCCGCGCTTTCCAAGGCTATCCCGGAGATTTCTTCCTCCTCGCTCACGACGATCAGCGGCCTGGCCGCGCTGGCGTTCATGCACTTCGGCATTGGCCGCGACCTGGCTACGGTCCTGATCAAGGCTATCCTGTTCAGTATGCTCTGTGTCTTTACGCTGATGCCCGGCCTGCTGGTGCTGTTCAGCAAGCTGATCGACAAGACCCGCCACAAAAACCTGATTCCCAAGATCACCGCCGTCGGCAAGTTCGACATCAAGACCCGCTTTATCATACCGCCGATTTTCGGCGTCATCATCGTGGCGGCGGCGGTCTTTGCCAACCTGTGCCCCTACTGCTACACTTACACCGACCTGGTCACCGCCAAGCAGAGCGAGCGCCAGATCGCCTACCAGAAAATCAAAAACACCTTCGGTTCCAGCAACATGGTGGCCGTCATTGTGCCGTCGGGCGACTATGAGTCCGAGGGCAGGATCCTCGACGAGCTGGACGCCTGCGCCGAGGTCAAATCCACGATGGGTCTGGCCAACATTGAAGCGATGGACGGCTATATGCTGACCGACGCTGTGACCCCGCGCCAGCTGGCCGAGATGGCCAACCTCGACTACGAGGTTGCCAAGGCACTGTACGGTGCCTACGCCGTCGACCATGACGAGTACGGCGAGATCATCAACGGCCTGGACGATTATAAAGTGCCGATCTACGACATGTTCAGGTTCCTGGAACAGGAGATGCACGACGGCAACATCACGCTCTCGGGCGATGTGCAGGACACGCTGGACGACCTGTTCGACCAGCTCGATGAAGCCCAGAAGCAGCTGCAGAGCGATGATTACAGCCGTATGGTCGTCTATCTGAACCTGCCCGAGGAGACCGACGAGACGTTCGCCTTCGTCAACAAGATGCACGACATCATCGGCAAATACTACGCCACCGATTCGTTCTACGTTGTCGGCAATACGACGAGCGCCATGGACCTGTCCAGCTCCTTCGGCGAGGATAACCTGCTGATCAGTGTGCTGTCCGCACTGTTCGTTATCCTGGTCCTGCTGTTCACATTCAAGTCAGCGGGTCTGCCCGTGCTGCTGATCATCGTCATTCAGGGCAGTATCTGGATCAACTTCTCGGTGCCGTACCTGCAGCACACCCCGCTGTACTTCCTCGGCTACCTGATCGTCAACTCCATTCAGATGGGTGCAAACATCGACTACGCCATCGTTATCTCCAGCCACTACACCGACCTGAAGAAGATCATGCGCCCGCGGGAGGCCATCGTCACAGCCCTGAACGAGTCGTTCCCGACCATCTTCACCTCCGGCTCGATTCTGGCATCCGCCGGTATCCTGATCAGCGTCCTGACCACGAACCCCGTTATCTCCGCCATCGGTACCTGCCTGGGCCGCGGCACGATCGTTTCCATCCTTCTGGTTCTGTTCGTCCTGCCGCAGATCCTGATCCTGGGCGACACCATCATCGAGCGCACGAGCTTTGAGATGAAGGGCGTTGCCGGTATGGCCCGCACGGCCAGCGGCACAATGCACGTCAATGGCCGCGTGCGCGGCTACATCAACGGCGTCATAGATGCTGACATCAAGGGCGTGCTGCACGGCCAGTTCAGTGCGAACATTGCCACCGGCACCGAATTTACCGTTGACAAGCCCGACATGTACCTTTCGGAGAAGAACATCCACGAATCCGAGGACGGTGCCCCCGAACCAGGCACACCCGATACGCCCGACACTGACACGAAGGGAGGCGACGCTGAATGAACCGCATTTCTGACCTGACGCGCCGCCTCTGGGCTGCGCTGCTGGCGCTCTGCCTTGTGCTGGCGCTGACCCTGCCCGTTTTTGCGGAAGGGGAGAGCGAGACCGCCGACACTGCCGAAAAGGAGACTTTCCACATCGGCACCGTCGATGACCTTTTGCAGCTGGCCGATTCCTGCCGCCTGGACAGCTGGAGCAAAAACCGCACCGTCTATCTGGACGCCGATCTGGAACTGACCGGCAGCGGCTTTGCGGGCATCCCGTCCTTCAGCGGCGTATTTGAGGGGCAGGGCCACACGATCTCCGGCCTGAGCCTTGTAGATGACGGCTCGGTCATCGGCTTCTTCCGCTATGTGCAGCAGGGGGCCAACGTCCGCGACCTCGTCATCCGGGGCCGCTCGATGCCCACCGGCAGCCGCTCCACCGTGGGCGGCATTGCGGGCAGCAACGCCGGTACACTGCACAACTGCCGCTTTGAGGGCGTGTCCTCCGGCGCGTCCGTTGTCGGCGGCATCGCGGGCACAAATCTGGCCGCCGGCGTCATCGAAAGCTGCACGACCACGGGCAGTGTCTACGGTGCGCACTTCATCGGCGGCATCGCCGGTGAAAATCACGGCATCATTGCCAACTGCACGAACACCTCCAACGTCAACACGACGGTGGAGCAGAACGACATCGACCTTTCCTCGCTGACGCTGAACGACCTGATCGGCACCGAGAACGTCGCCGACATCACCGACATCGGCGGCATTGCGGGCCAGTCCGGCGGTGTCATCCGCGCCTGCATGAACCGCGGCACCGTGGGCTACCAGCACATGGGCTACAACGTCGGCGGCATCGCGGGCAGCCAGACCGGCTACATTGAGGGCTGCGTCAACTACGGCACTGTCTACGCCCGCAAGGAGGGCGGCGGCATCGTCGGCCAAATGGAGCCGAGCAGCACGCTGGAATACACAAAGGACACGCTGCAGGAGCTTTCCGACGAGATGAGCACGCTGCAGACGCTGGTCAACCGCGCCTGCGATGACGCCAGCGCCGCCAGCAGCGACCTTTCCAACCAGCTCGAAGCGCTGAAGAACAACGTGACCAGCTCCCGCAATGCCATTGAGAATCTGCTGAAGCAGGCCCAAAACGGCGTGTCCATCGGTTCCCAGACCGTCAAGACCGACTTGAGTCAGTTCAAGCAGGACCTCAAGAATACCAACCTGCCCGGCGCGGACGACGGAGACAATGCCGCGGACTCGGACACAGTCATCGACTACAGCGAAGCGACGCCTCCGTCTGACACCGACCCTGTCGATCCGAATTACACGCTGTCCCCCTCGGAGGAGCCCGCGCAGAGTGCTGACCTCTCCACGCCTGACGAAAGCAGTACGGCAGCGCAGGACACTGCCCCCGCACAGGAACCTGCACAGGAGCCCGCTGCAGAGGGCGGCGAGGCGGACCGCACCCCCCACGGGCAGCCCGGCCCCGAAGCCGTTGACGATTCCGCTGACAGCACCGTTGTCAGCGAGGACGACGGCACTGCCACAAAGCCGGACGAGCGCTATCCGATCGACCCGAACTATACGCTCATCACCGAGGGTCTTGACGACCTGCCCGACACAAAGGATGTGCTCAATGACATTTCGGATGCATTGCCGGACTCCGTGGACGTCGAAATTCCAAAGGTCGAGCTGACGAACCGCGACGCCATCACGGCCAGCCGCAATGATCTGAGCAGCAGCCTGACCAGCATGGGCGACATCGTCAGCAGCCTGAACAACAACGCCAGCAGCAACAGCCAGGCGCTGATCAACGACGTGAAGGCGATCTCGAAGCAGATCAACAAGATCGGTCAGACACTGTCCGGTGCCAGCGAGAATGTCAACCGGGATGCAGACGACATCGTGGACGACGTTTCCGATGACGACACCGATGACGACGTCGAGGCCAAGGTCACGAACTGCATCAACAGCGGCACGGTCAATGCCGACCTCAACGCCGGCGGCATTACCGGTGCCATGGCCCGCGAGAACGATCTGGACCCCGAGGACGACTACACCACCGCGGGCAGCGAGTCGCTGAACTTCACCTTCAAGACCCGCGTCGTCACCCGTGACTGCACAAACTACGGCACGGTCAGCGCCAAAAAGCAGAACGCGGGCGGCATCGTCGGCGACGCCGAGATGGGCTCTGTCATCGACTGCAGGGGCTTTGGTACCCTAGATGCCGAGGACGCCACCGGCGTCGGCGGCGTGGCCGGTATCAGCAAGTCCACAATCCGCGAGAGCTGCGCCAAGGGCCGCCTGTCCGGTGCAAAGCAGGTCGGCGGCATTGTCGGCAGCGGTGCCACCATCGAAAACTGCCGCGCCATGGTCATGATCGACAACGCTGCCGAACAGATCGGAGCGATTGCCGGTATCGTGGACGACCCGCTGGACGGCAGCGTGACCGGCAACACCTTCGTGGACGGGGGTGTCGCGGGCATCGACAGCGTCAGCTACCAGGGCATTGCCGAACCGCTGGCCTACGAGGATTTCGTCGCGCAGGAAAATCTGCCCGGCGATTTCAGCAGCATCTGTGTCCGCTTTGTGACCGACGAGGATTCGCTGGTCCAGGAATACCACATCCCGTACGGCAGCGACTTCCCGACGGATCAGCTGCCGCCGGTTCCCAACCACCAGGGCCAGTACGGCAGCTGGGAGGATGTGGATCTGACCGGCATGACGTTTGACGCGACGATCCACGCCGAGTACAGCGACATAAACACGGTCCGCCAGAGCCAGGAAAAGCGCGGTGAACGCTCCCTTGTGCTGGTGGAGGGCAGCTTCGACACCACCGACGAGCTGATGCTCTATGAGGTGGACGACGCGCCCGATACCCCCGGCACGCTGGTGGAGGCGTGGGGCCTGGAGCTGCCCGCCGACACCGGCCACACGCTGCGCTATATGCCGCCGGAGACGACGGACAACACCGTGCTGTGGGTCAGGACCGACGCAGGCTGGCAGCAGGCCGACACAAGCGTGGACGGCAGCTATCTGACCTGCACCGCCCCCGCCGGTACGACGGCCTTCGCCGCTGTGCAGATGCCCGCCAGCAAGGTGCCCCTGCTCGCGGCGGCTTGCGGCGCCGCAGCCGCACTGCTGCTGGTGATTTTGTTCATCGCCCGCAAGCGCAAAAAGCGAAAAGCAAAAAAAGCCGCTGAAAAAGCAAAATAAAAGGAAATCCCTTCTGTGGTGTGTGAAGTGCCCCCAAAAAGTTAGACAATAATTTGAAGCAAAAATTGTTCAAGCAGCCGAAAGGGCTTGCTGTCTGTGAATTGCAGGCGGCAAGCCCTTTAGCTTTGCCTTGATCCTGCGGTTGTTGTAGTAATCCAGATATTCAACGAGTTCCAGCTTGAAGTGTTCCATGGAGCGGAACTCCTGCAAATACAGCAGCTCACTTTTGAGTAGCCCGAAGAAATTTTCTATCAC
>ENA-UESE01000153-UESE01000153.1-human-gut-metagenome-genome-assembly--contig:-NODE-153-length-114085-cov-12.093388_pt1 | contig 114085 bp, 103 predicted proteins | sample MGYA00242995_ERZ507996 | MGnify/ENA primary metagenome ERZ507996 (study PRJEB26167, sample SAMN06115489) | human gut metagenome | host: Homo sapiens | place: China:Sichuan | collected 2015-04-15...
TTCTTTATTCATTCGGTCTTTCTCCTTCTTGTGGATACCTCTGTCCACGGATATAAGACCTTCTCCGACAATTACCCATATATAATAACAGATTGTTTTGTTTTCTGCAACCAAAATGTATACTAAAACGCAATAAAAACCTCCTGTATAGATTCAGATTTTTACCTTCCTTATCTATCCAGGAGATTTCTTCTTTCCCGGAAGGTTTCCTTCTCTAAATTCGGTTAACCCTCCTATTTTCTACGACTTATTGTTATATATTCAGTAACCAATCCGCAATATCAACTATCTGAATCCCTTCATATTGATATTCGTCATGGTTTCCAGATTTGTTTTCAGGATTCTGACCTCCAGAGGTGTCATCTGCCTTTTACCGGAGCAGCTTTCTCCGGTGAGGATGTCCTCCCCCTCCGGGAACTCCACCTCCTGGGGATTCTCCGACCAGTTAATAAAGAAGAGATACCGGTGGCTGTCGTTTTCTCTGACAGAAAGGGTAACTTCCTTCGGAAGCTGCGGATAACAGCGCACTCCTGCCTCCTCCAGCCGTTTTTGATAAAAGGTGCGTAAAAAGACTTTTTCCGGTCTTGCCGCCAGATACCAGGTCTGCCCCTTTCCCAGAACATGACTGGTCAGCGCCGGCATCCCCTGATACCAGGAATCTGTGTATACCGCCTGTACCTCCGCGGTAAGCGGGTGAATCAGTTCACAGTAATCCCGACACTTCCATACAGTATTTTGATTCTCTGCTTCCAAACCTTTGACCTGCCGAAACCCGATTTCCTCCTCCGGGTATAGGAAGTTGGTTTCTTCCACCCAGATTCCCGCCAGTTCCTTTAAGGGGCCGGGAAAGCCACCTAAAAAGCACAAATCATTTTCATCCACAATTCCGCTGAAAAAGGTAATTATCAGGCAGCCGCCGTTTTTCACAAAGTCTGTCAGCCTTTCCGCCATTCCCTTTTTCACCAGATACAGCATGGGAGCTGCAACCAGCCTGTATCTTTCCAGGGACTGTCCTTCCTCGATAATGTCCACATCCACCCCAAGCTCCCTGAAAGCAGCGTACTGCTCCCGGACAATCTCCTCATGAAGCTTATCTCTTCTCGGTCCCTTGGAGCCTTCTATTGCCCATCGGTTATTCCAGTCATAGAGAATTGCCACCTGGGCTTTTACATTGGTTTCCAACAGTTCTGCCGCCTTTTCCAGTTGTTTTCCAAGCTGTGCCACTTCCCTGAAAACCCGGGTATTCTCATGCCCACAGTGCCCCACAACCGCTCCGTGAAACTTTTCAAAGGCTCCTCTGCTTTTCCTCCACTGGAAATACTGAACCGTATTCGCCCCGTGGGCAACCGCCTGCAAGCATGCCGGAATATGCAGCCCCGGTGCCTTCGGCTTTCCCACCTCTGCCCAGTTTGTCATGGATGGCGTTGTTTCCATCAGCCAGAAGGGCTCCCGCTTTAAGGAACGTATAACATCATATTCAAAGCCCGCCCGTATGGCGGTTTCCCTGTCGGGAAGCCGCCCCCATTCCGGATAACAGTCCGTGGAGGTAAAGTCCAGATGCTCCGCCATCCTGTGATAATCCACTTCCAGAAAGCTGCCTATCATATTCGTCGTCACGGGGATTTCAGAAGAATATTTCCGCACCGCCCGGATTTCCATATTCATAAACTCCACCGTCTGCGCCGTTACAAACCGCTTCCAGTCCAGTTCCAGACCCTGTACCGCCTGCTCTCCGATGGGTGAAGGGGATTCTATCTGCTCCCAGGAGGTATATTTCTTTGACCAGAAGCCTGTCCACCATGCCTGATTTAACTCCGTGAGGGAACCGTACTTTTTCTTTAAAAAGTCCCGGAAGGCTTCCTGACAGAGGGGACAGTGACATTCCCCGTGATATTCGTTGGAAATATGCCAGGCAATCACTGCCGGATGCTTTCCATACCTTTCTGCCAGCCTCTCGTCAATTTCCGTTACAAGCTGCCTGTAAGCAGGGGAAGTATAACAGTGATTCATCCGCATCCCGTACAGATTTCTGGTACGGTCCGGGCGCACCCGCAGAACCTCCGGATATTTTTCCGCCAGCCACGCAGGTCTTGCCCCGCTGGGGGTTGCCAGTATAACCTGAATCCCATTTTCATGCAGGTTGTCCATTACTTTATCCAGCCAGCCAAAGTCCCAGACACCCTCCTCAGGCTCCAGCGCCGCCCAGGCAAAGACGCCCAGCGTTACCGTATTGATATGTGCCAGCTTCATCAGCCGTATGTCCTCTGTCAGAATATCCGGAGCAGAAAGCCACTGCTCCGGATAATAATCTGCACCATGGATAAATTTTTCATTCATGGTATCCCTCTCCATTTCTATTTTAAAAAGTCGGAAACTCTGGCGGCAACGTCAATGCCTTCTATGATTGCCGCTTCGTTGGTATAGTCTGTGATATTGATGGCAAACAGCCGCTCTGACCTTTCCGGGAAACGCCGGATACCGTAAAATTCCAGCTCCGGTGCCACATGAATAATCGCTGCCTTTTCAAAGCCCGGCTTTTCAATATGTAAATTATCCCGGAGGGCATAGGCAAACTTTCGGAATCCCGCATAGGCATCCGACAGGGTAAAGATATCCAAATCCGGCAGCTTTATGGGAATCCGGCTGAATATGGTTTCGCCATAAAGGGTATTATGGCAGCACATCATATCCGAAGCATCAAAGGCAATTCCATGCTCCTGCATGACAAAGTCCAGATTGATTTTTCCAATCAGACAGTCTTTCTTCTCCACCGCATCCGGTGCCATATACTTTTTCAGGACATCCCCGGAAATGCCGCTCCACTTGACAGCCCCCTCCGCCTCTGTTTTTTCCTGCTTCCATGGAAGCTGTGCCATTCCAAGGCTGCTGCCGAAGGAATCTCCGTCAATCAGTGCCTTTGCATGTATTTCAAGGGTTTCCGTCTTACATTCTGCCAGGAGGACAACTTCCTTCTCTGACTGCTTTACATCAAAGGGGAAAATATGAGTCAGAACCGTTACCCCTGCCTCCTTTAACAGCCTTGCCAGAACCAGCTTACATTTCTGGTCTAGAAAGACAGGACCTTCAATCCCTTCCTTCTTTCCTGCCTCCTGCCATATTTTTCCGGCATACTCTGCCGCCGTCCCGGAAACCCGTTCCGGAAACAGGGTGATTTCCAGTCCGTTGGAGGCTGCGCCGCCCAGAGAACCCTTCTTTTCTGTCAGAAGCACCTGATAGCCCTTCTTTGCCAGCTCCAGCGCCGCAATACAGCCCTCCAGGCTTCCACTGGTAATTACAATATCTGTTTCAACATTTTTCAAATGTCCCATGTTCCTGCCTCCGTTTTACTTGATTTTCAACTCATGAAGTCTTTCCTCACTTCCCAGATAAACATTCTGGCGAAGCAGCTCCTTCTGTACTTTTCTGATATCAACTGCACTGACAGGCTCTTCATCCTTTACGGCAATTCCTGCCGCCGCACCTGCCGCCTGTCCAAGTGCCATCCCCGCAGACTGATACCGGAGCATGGTCTGGGGCACCGCCGATACGCTCTTTCCGCTTGCCACCAGCAGATTTTCAATTTTCTGGGGAATCATAACCGAGAAGGGAATGTCCACCGTTGCGTTGCTGACAAACTCATTGGTGAGCTTGAAATTCATCTGCTTCGGTCTGCAGGCAATTACATCCTCCTCATAAATATCCTCTTCTGCCAAATCCTTTGATTTTGCATACCTCGCATCCTCTGTCAGGTTTCTGAGAATGTTATATTCAATATCCGTTCCGTTTGCCGTAGGGTCATCGGACTCAATTTTTCCAAGCACCTTCTTTTCATCCTTATCAAAGGTGGTATCCGCCTCAATTCCCCTGCTCACCCGGATTGCCAGTTCATCTGATACCTGCGCCACATAGGCATTTTCAAATCCGGGAATATTTTCCTTCATGAAATCTGCCACATAATATGCAGCCTCATGGGCACGCTCCTCCGCATCTGACAAAACATAGGGGTCAAGGGAGCGGATTCTCCACATCTGGGAATTGATAACCGCCGTGTCTGTTCCCTTCATGCCGATAATACAGCAGGAATCCATGGAGAAAATGTCGCCCATTTCCTTTTTGAATCTGCCCTCTTTGATGGCATCCTGGAACAGGTTCCAGTCCTCACCGCCGGAGTGGGGGAAATACAGTACATCCCTGTCCAGCCATTCCTTCTCAAACTCGTGGAAATCCTTCATGGCATCGATACCGATGGGAAAGGTTTCCGGATGGTTCTTAAAGTGCAGATACAGCTCCTCCAGATTGACATTGGCAAACTTAAAGGTCAGGGTTGCCATGCCGCAGGCATATCTGGTAGGGCATTCTGCCTTCCATGCCATATCACATTCTCCCGTGGTATCAATTATCTGTTTTGCGCGAATCAGCGCCCTGCCATCCGGCGTATTTATCCAGACACCTGTAATCCGGCTTCCCTCTGTCTCCGGCTCCAGTGCCATGGTAGAATAAAGCACCTTAATCCCTGCTGCCTCCATCATTTCATCGAAGGTGACTTTCATCTGCTCCGGGTCATGTACCAGTCTGCCGTCAGGGAACTTCCACTTGGAGGTAGCAGCTCCCTTTCTTTCCATACGGTTCATCCATTCCAGTGCCACACCCTTCATGACAAGTCTGCCGTCCCTTGTGACAAAATGGTTATAGACATTGGAAATCATGCTGGTGCTGGCAAGTCCTCCCAGAAAGTTATTCCTCTCCAACAGAATGACCTTTGCTCCGGTCTGCCCCGCCCCCCATGCTGCTCCGCAGCCGGCACAGCCGCCACCGCAGACAAGCACATCTGTTTCTATTATCCGTTCTTTCATTTTCGCTTTTTCCTTTCTACTAATTTTTCATGCCTGTGGTTGCAATTCCCTGTACAAAATACTTCTGCAGGAAGATAAACAGAATGACAACGGGAAGCATGCTGACACAGGACATTGCAATAATACTGTTCCAGTTCACCACGGAATCCGCATCAATCGCCAGGCGGAGTCCCAGAGAAACCGGATATTTTGTCACCCTGTCGATATAGAGCAGGGGATTGAAAAAGTCGTTCCAGGTCCAGACTGTCTGGAACAGTGCCGCCGATACAATAGGCGGCTTTGCCAGAGGTAAAATAACCTTTAACAGAATCTGGAATCTGCCCGCCCCGTCAATGTAGGCTGCCTCGTCCAAATCTGTGGGAATCCCTCTGAAAAACTGAATCAGCAGGTAGCTGAAAAAGGGATTTACCGCCAGAATTGCCATGGCATAAAAGGGAATATAGCTGTTCAGCCAGCCAAATCTGTTAAACAGAATATATCTTGGAATCATAATGACCGTATTGGGCAGCATCATCGTAGACAGCATCGCCGTCATCAGAATCTTTTTCCCCTTAAAATGAAATCTGGAAAAGCCGTATGCCACAAACACCGCGGAAACTACCGTAAAGATAACGGTGGGAAAAACCAGCTTACAGGAATTTAACAGAAATCTGGAAAAGGGAACCGCCGCTGTGGAGCTCCAGCCGTTTTTGAAGCCATCAAAGGTAAAATGCTCCGGAAACAGTTTAATGGAAGTAAAAATCTCCGCATTCTCCTTAAAGGAAGAGAAGAAAAGCCATACCAGCGGATACACAACGATAAGTGCCAATACAGAAATTAAAATATATAAACATATCGTGCCACACTTTTTTTTCATACCAATCTCCATTCCTCCATTCCCCAGCATCAATCATCGCTGTAATAAACCCATTTTCCGGAAAGAGAGAAGAAAACAAGGGTAAAGGTAATAATAATCAGGAAAAGAATCCAGGACAAAGCACTCGCATATCCAACCTTCATATCCCTGAAAGCGGTATCGTACAGATACAGGGAATACAGATAAGTCTGCTTTATCGGCCCGCCCTTGGTAATCAGATATGCCGGTGTGAAAATCTGGATAATTTCAATTGTCTGCATAATAACGTTGAAAAATATAATCGGCGAAATCATCGGCAATGTTATTTTAAAGAAAATGCGCACTTTCTTTGCGCCGTCAATCTTTGCCGCTTCTATCAAATCCTGCGGAACATTCTTTAATGCCGCCAGAAACAATACCATCGGTGCGCCCATTTGCCACAAAGGAAGCAGCATCATCACGGGAAGAGCCAGGCTGGGATTCCCCAGCCAGTTCTCTCCCTGTATGCCAATCGCTCCGAGGAGCAGATTGACCAGACCATCTTTCTTAAACAAATACTTCCACAAAATAGCCAATGCTACGCTGGAGCCGAGAATGGAAGGAAGATAAAATATGGTATAAAACAGAGTCCTTCCTCTTCGGATTTTATTGAGCATCAAGGCTACCATCAAAGCAACAAACAGTTTTAGTGGCACGGACACAGCAGTATAAAGCAGGGTTTTCCCCAGAGAGCTTAATGCTGTTTTATCGTTCTGGAAAATGTTGGCATAGTTACGAATCCCTACAAAGTCCATCTTAAACATGTCGTAATTCGTAAAGGAATATCCGAAGGAAACAACAAACGGATACAAGGTTAATACTATAAAGCCAATCAGCCATGGTGCGATATAGAGATAACCCATATTTTCCTTTTTTCTGCTCTTCATTTGCAATCTCCATTCCTGCGCATTTTGCGCCAGTACCATCCAGCCGGTCTTTATCTTAATTTGCCCTCAGTTCCTTCAGGATAACCTCCAGCTCTCCTATCATATCCTTGGATGCCTTTTCGGAGGAATCCACGCCGTAAATAACCTTTTCCATATAGTCTACAAAAACAGCCTTTACAGAAGCATTCATTTCATAAGCGCCGTTCTTTAAGGATACGGTATCGTTGGATATCTGAATAGCTTCGGACATCAGCGGGCTTAACATATCATTTTTCTCCAGTGCCTCCAGAGCGCTTGCACTGGCAGGAACACCTCTTACTGTACCTAAAATTTCAGAAGCCTCTTCACTGTTTAAGAACCACTCCATAAATTCAGCGGCTGCCTTCTGTTTATCCGCATCAGAGTTCTTGTTGATGGCAACCATCAGGGAAGGACAGCACTCCTGACCGGACAGGGTAGCATCTGCAAACATGGGCATTCCGGCTACGCCGAAATCATAGTCCAGATTTGCAATTTCCGTATCAATATTGGAGAAGAACAGGAAAATTCCACCTATCTTTCCATTCAGCCAGAGAGGATTATTCTGCATGGAATCATACAGAACCGCTTCATCATAGGGCTGGGAAACATCCTGCTTGAAAATCGTAAGGAAGCTATCAAATGCCTTTGTCATCTGCTCCTGATTGAAGCCCAGGGTAAAGTCATCCTGAATATCAATCCTGCCGGTTATCTGTTCCAGCATGGGCTTTAAGATGTAACGGAGATATCCGTCTGTAACAGCAGTTGTCATATACGCCTCAGGATCCTTGGCATGAAGCTCTTTTCCAATCTTCAAAAAGTCGTCCCAGGAGGACATCTGTAACTTTCCGTCCCCATCGCACCAGTCTGCTAAAAGGGTCTTGTTGTAGAGGAATACAGTTCCGTTATATCCGAAGGGAAGTACGGAAACCTGTCCGTCTACCCTGCAGTAGTCATCCATCATTTTCTCCGAAACCTGGGTCAAATCCAGTACATCGGAAAACTGGGATAAATCAGTAAAGGCATCTCCTCTGGCGGAAAGCTCTGCTACCCAGCCCTGGTCTACCTGGAATACATCCGGTGCATTCTGGGATGCAAGCTGCGTTACCAGTTTTTCATAATAACCGGAGAAGCTGGAATATTCCGGCTCGATTTTGATACCGGGATGTGCTGCTTCGTAGGTTTCGATGGCTTTTAAGGTTGCCTCATGTCTGGAATCGCCGCCCCACCAGGAAAACCGGAGTGTGATATCTCCAGCAGGTGCCTGTTCTGGCTTTCCCGTATCAGAGGGAGCTTCGGACTGGGGCTGGGAAGAGGAAGCAGAAGGCGTATCCGATACGGCTTCTCCGCCACCGCTTCCACATGCCGTCATTCCAACTACCATAATTGCCGACATAATCAACGAAAACAATTTCTTTTTCATACAATTTCCTCCTTCATAGTTTGTTTTCCGTTTTTTGATGAAGTAAGCATAACATTTGTAACATAATTATGACACCTCTCCGGATTGACAAATATACCCATAATATGCTAAATTTTTCTAAAAGGTATCATTATATGACTTTTCGTTTCATTACAGGGAGGCGCGGAAGATGTACTCATTGATTATTGTGGAGGATGATGATAACATCCGAAATGGACTGGTTCACTTATTTCCCTGGGAGAACTGCGGCTTTTATATTGCCGGAGATTTCTCAAACGGCAGTCAGGCATGGCGGTTTCTGGAAGAAAACCCACAGATAAATGCCGTTATGACAGATATCCGTATGTCCGTCATGGACGGTCTGGAGCTTGCCCATCGGATTTATGAGCAGTTACCCAAGATTGCCGTCTTTTTCCTTTCCGGCTTTCAGGATTTTGAATATGCCCAGCAGGCAATCCGGTATAACGTAAAGGACTTCTTTGTAAAGCCTGTCCGGCATCAGGACTTAATGCTTTCCTTTTTAAAGCTGAAGGAGGAGCTGGACAGACAGAATTTTCCCAGCCAGACTCCCGCGCTGGAAAACCAGTATTACGAACAGATTATCCGCATGGTAAAAATCTATGTGGCAGAGCATTTAAGAAACGCCACACTGGAGGAAGCCGCCGTAAAGGCACACCTAAGTAGCAGCTACCTGTCCAGACTTTTTAAAACCGAATGTCACATTTCCTTTTCGGAATATGTGCTGCAAAAGCGGATGGAGCATGCCTGTCTGCTGTTAAATAATCCCAGAAATAAGATTTATGAGATTTCGGATGCCATAGGCTACGATAATCCGAAAAATTTTTCCAGAGCCTTCAAGAACTATTATAATCTCTCGCCAAAGGAATTTCGTGAAAAAAGGGGATAAAAGCCATGATGAAACACAGTCGGATGCAGAAAAAATATTTCCTGCGCCAGCTTATCAGACATCTGTTAATAATTACCCTGCCGATTCTGCTCCTCGGCATCGTTCTGACAAACTATTTCCGGATACAGCTTCAAAAGGAGCTTGCCGTCTATGCGGAGCGCTCCAAGAATAACTGTCTGAAAAGTGTGGATGAAATCCTGGACACCTTTTCCGAGCAGACGGCAATTTTTTCTACCTCCCCCTCTCTTTCCCTGTCTATTTCCAGACTGTTGAACGAGCAGTCCCTGGATTACAAAAACAATGTGATGAAATCCATCATTCCCACCATTATCGGCACTGCCGTAAACGTAAGCAGCTACGTGGATTCCATTTATATCTACTACGACAATCCCTACGGCAACTTTTTCAACAGCTCCACCGGTTACAGTAATGTCAATTCCTCCGGCAATATGGACTCCGAATGGCTGGAAATCTATACCTCCTCCGACTGCACCAGAAAGAAATGGGCGCAAATCCGTCAGGTACGGGACTATTCCTTTGAACTCCCAAAAGATTCCCTGTCCATCTTCCGGCGCTTTGACTATGTAAAGGGGGTTATGGTACTGAATTTTGATGTGGCAGAGCTGGCTAAGATGCTGGACGGCAATCAGTTGTATCAGGGCTCCTATACCCTTATCAGCGATGCGGATGCCAATATCCTCTTCGGGAACTCCTGCTACGAACAGCTTCCCGCTGACAGGGAGGATATTTCTGCTATTTTAAACAATGCCTCCTCTCAGGACAATGTTTTTTCCACAATTGACATAGACGGCACCTCCTACCTGTATTATTCCGCCCCCATACCGGAATACCGGCTTACCATGATTGCCCTCCTTCCCGTATCTGAGGTCTTTAAAACCGTCAACAATGTGGTGCTGGCGTTCTCCCTGATTATTCTCTTCAGTATTGTGCTAAGTGTGGGCTTGAGTTTACAGGGAACCCTGAAAAATTTCAGGCAGCTCCACCGTCTGCTGAACCTGTTTACGGAGGATTCCGAAGAAGAAGATTACTCCAATATTTTTGAATATAATGCCAACAACGAATATGACCTGATTTTCAATAATATTATCACTACCTTTATGTCCAATAACCGCCTGAAGCTGAATCTTGCCCAGGCACAGATGAACCAGAAGGACGCCCAGTTAGCGATGCTGCAGCTCCAGCTAAACCCCCACTTTATCTTCAATACCCTGCAGACTGTGGATTTGGAAATCATAAAATCCCAGCCGAAGGAAAACAGACCCGGCTTTTTAATCCATAACCTCTCCGACATTTTGAAATATTCTCTGGAAAATACCCTGAAACGGGTGACTATCCGGGAGGAAATTGAAATCTGTAAAAAATATGCTGAAATTCAGAAATTACGCTACTCCAATCCCTTTATCCTCTACTGGGAATATGAGGAAAGCGTCCTGGAATATCCCGTTATTCATCTGATTTTGCAGCCCATTCTGGAGAACAGCCTGCACCATGCCGTCAAGGAATCCCCCAGACAAGGAGTTATCAAAATCAAAATCTTTAAACGGGATAACCGGATTTTCTTTTATGTCATTGACAATGGGCTGGGAATTTCCCCGGAAAAGCTGCGGGAAATCAATGAAAATCTGAAGGCAAACGACCTGACACGGACAACCCATATCGGGCTTTACAATACCAGTATGCGTTTAAAGCTGACTTACGGTTCCGAGGCTTCCCTCCATGTAAGAAGCAAAGAGGGACAGGGTACCGAAGTCAGCTTCCATATTCCTGCGTCCGTTTAAGACTGATGTTTTTCTGTTGTATCTGCCACAAAAACGTAAAAGATATCGTAACCGTTTCCGCTTCTGAGCAGATGCCCGTAGTCATCCACCCAGCGTATTTTGCCGTCCTTCCGGATAATCCGGTAATCAATCCGGTCAAGTCCCTCCTCATCCTCACTGACCTGTTCTGCGATGCTTTTTTCCACCATATCCAGGTCGTCCGGATGAATCATCCCCTGGAAGGAATCCCCGGTAAATTCCTTCAGTTCTTCAAAGCTCTTACAGCCCCAGACGGCACAGGCTGTATCGTTGGCATATATCAGCCTTTCCTTGCCGTATGCCTCATAGGCAAAAAATCCTCCGGGCAGCAGCGCTGCCAGTACATTTCCCCGCAAGTCCTCAAAGGCAGGATACATGCGGTAAACACCCTGTAACGGCTCCTTTACCGGCTCGCTGATAATCTTCGCCTGCAACAGCTTCTGGAAAATCAGCATCAGTTCATTTCTGTCAATGGGCTTTGCCAAATGTTCATTCATTCCCACAGCCAGTGCCTTCTCCCTGTCCTCCGCAAAAGCATTCGCCGTCATCGCCACAATAGGAATTTCTGCCTTTATCGGATCCCGTAGCTTCCGAATCATCCGGGTTGCCCCGTAGCCATCCATAATCGGCATCTGAATATCCATCAGAATCAAATCGTAGTAATTTGCCGGAGCACTCTCCACCATTTCGATACAAAGCACACCGTCATTTGCCCGCTCTGCCTGCAGCCCCTCTTCCTTAAAAAGCTCCATGGCAATTTCCGCGTTCAAATCATTATCTTCCACCAGAAGAATCCTTCTGCCTGCCACGCTGAACTTATCCAGATGACAGCCTGCCTGCTTTACCTGCATTTCCTCTTCTGAAGCAATCCTGCTGGGAATCCGGACGGTAAAAACCGTTCCTGCCCCAAGCTGGCTCTGTACTTCAATCGTACCCTCCATCAAATCTACCAGTCTTTTTACAATTCCCATGCCGAGTCCGGTTCCGTCAATTCCGCTGACTGTGGAGGTACGTTCTCTGGAAAAGGCTTCAAAGATATGCGCCTGAAATTCCTCCGAAATACCGATTCCCGTGTCCCCGATAATAATTTCCGTGATACACCAGCCCTCTTTTTCTCCGTCCTTCTGATTCAGAGTGCAGCTGATGCTGCCCCCTTCTCCGGTATACTTTACGGCATTACTCAAAATATTCAGACAGATTTCCGTCACATGGGTATTGTCCAGATAAACACAGGGGTACTTTACATCCTTTGTCACGCTCAGCTTCTGGTGCTTTTCCTCCATCGCCGACTGAAACATCATAATACAGGAATCCAGCACCTCACCGGCTCTGACAATGCTTTCCTCCAGTACAATCTGATTGTTTTCAATTCTTGCCAGCTCCAGGACACTGTTGATAATGGAAAGCAGCTTTTCTCCTGAAACCCGGATATTGTTCATATACCTTTCCAGTCTTACCGGCTCCCTCAGATGCCCTCTGGCAAGGTCTGCATATCCTAAAATCGCATTCATCGGAGTACGGATATCATGGGACATGTTAAAAAGGAAGGTGGACTTCGCTTTGTTTGCCGCTTCCGCTGCCTCTGCAGCCTCCCATAACATTTCCTGCCGGGCATAATCCCTTTCCTTCTGCTTATGGATGGAAATATACGCCAGCAGAATCAGAACAATCGCAATCACAACCGCCACCGCTGCAATCCCGCCGGAAGCCAGATTTGCCGCGTGAATGGACTGGTAAGCATCCTCCATATCCACTTCGATACAGAGGGCACCGATAATGTCCCCGCTTCCGTCCTTTGCTGTCACCGGATAGCAGGCAGCAAAAATATGTCCCCAGGTAGTATCCACAATCTTCTGGGAATAAATGGTTTCTCCTGATAATGCCGCCTCCAGATAGGGCACCATTTCATCCTCAATATAAGTACCCGGATAGGCAAAATCCTCCGCATCCAAATCCAGACCATCCACCAGATAAACCATTCTTCCGTCTGCGGCTTTCTTTGCCGTATACAGGTATCGGGTAGAATTTAAGCTCCGCAGCTCATTTAACTGCTTCTGAAGCGTCTGATACCGCTCCGACTGCATGTCCTCCACTGTATTGATATCCGTAAAATCCGTCCGTACCAGCCGGTTGGAAACCGCCCTGTGAATCGCCTCGGAGCAGGAAATGTTCCGCTCCACCGCTGCCTCTAAGGTATTACTGCTGTAATTTTTCTGCAGGGCAAAGGTATACACAGCAATAAACAGCGTGCAGAGCAGGAACAAAAATATAAAATTTGGAGCATGATAATTCAGCTTTGTATTTCCGTTTTTCTTCGGTAGCTTTTCTGTCATAAATAACCGGCTTTCTTTCTGTCAACATATAGGAAATCAGATACATAAATTTTACCAAATCTACCTGTATGTTTCAATATTTTCTCAGCCGATTTCATTAAAATAAATCCTTGCTTTTACAGAAAATATGTTATAATAGAAGAAGTAGTCAGTGGGTGTTTTGAGGGAGGATTTTATGAATACGAAAGAGAATGAATTTTGGTCGGGCATGGATGCCCAGTTTCCTGAAATTGTAAAAGCAATGACTTCTCTGTCTACCAAATCCTATATTTCCATTACGAATCTGAAGACTGGCATTACCTGGTGGTCCCAGCGCACCATGGATTATTTTCAACTGGAAGCCAACTACACCATCCGTGGAAAGGAAAAGGGTACCAAATCCATCCACCCGGACGATATTGCCATTTTCAAGCAGGGCTTCCGGGAACGTGTTGCAGGAAAAAATCTGGATACGCCCTGGGAATACCGTATTCTGGACGGTAACACCTATAACCGCATCCGTGCCAAGGCAAGGATGCTTTATGATGCCGGAAATCAGCCTTTCATCATTGTTATCCGGTATGACAATTACGGTATTTCTGATGAAGTGGATGCCGTGACGGGGCTATACACTGAGCCTGCCCTGACGCGTCATATTAGCCAACTTCTGTCTGCCAAAAAGCCCTCTGCCCTTTTAAAAATAGGACTGGATCAGTTCAGCCATATCAATGTCATGTATGGTGCTTCTTTTTCCGATAATATCTTAAATTGTGTCGCACAGGTACTTTTGCACCTGATGCAGAATAAAGGCTCCGTGTACCGTATTTCCGGCGCCAAATTCTTTATCTGCTTTGACAGTATTTCCCGGGAAGAATTGCAGAAGCTCTATAATGAAATCGTCGATGCCTTCTCCAACAAAATTGAAGTGGACAACAAGCGAATCCCCATTAAAATTTCCGGGGGTGCCATTTTCTTAGAGCCCTATATGAACGAAATAAATGCTGTCCGCAGCCGTCTGACCTACGCCATGAACCATTCCCGCTACGAACATCACGGCGAGCTTGTTATTTTTAATGATGAGGTATGCCGGAATAATGAAAACCAGTTTGAGCTAATCAGTGTCATCCACCAGTGCGCTACCCACAACTTTGAAGGCTTCCGACTTTTCTATCAGCCCATTGCCGATACAAAAACCGGTACAATCTGCGGCATGGAAGCACTGCTTCGCTGGGAACTGGAACCATACGGACTTGTTTCTCCCGGTATTTTCATGGAATGGCTGGAGGAGGATCCCTGTATTTTTGAACTGGGGAACTGGATTCTGCGTACCGCTTTAGAGGATGTTAAGAAGATTCTCACAAAACATCCCGGCTTTTTCGTCAATGTCAACGTTGCCGCCGCCCAACTGGAGCGGAAAGAATTCCGGGAATCTGTCATGAAAATTTTAAAGGAAACCGGCACCAGCCCGGAAAGACTCTGTCTGGAACTGACAGAACGGTGCCGGCATCTGGATACGAACTTTCTGAAAAAAGAAGTTGCCTTTTTCCATTCCCTGGGAATTAAGGTTGCCCTGGATGACTTCGGAACCGGCAACAGTTCTTTAAGCCTTGCTCTGGATCTTCCCTTTGATGAATTAAAAGTAGATATGAGCTTCATCAGAAATATTCAGGATAAGCCCCAGAATCAGGCTATGGTACAGTCTATTGTAGATTATGCCAGGCGCACCAATACCCAGACCTGTATCGAAGGAATCGAAAATAAGACTGTCAGCGACTATATCAGCCAGTTTGGTGCCACCTGGCATCAGGGATATTACTATTCCAAGCCGGTACCTATTGAACAGTTCAGGGAATTATTAGATACCAAATAAACCAATCCGCTTCTGCCAGAGGTTTTAATATAAATCATCATATTACAAAAGAAAAAATAGTCAATTACCAGATTCCAGTTCCTCGGCAATCGGTGTAATCTGGGTCAGCAGATTTTCCATATCCTCAAAGAGGGAACTCTTCGTTGTACCCAGTTCATTTGCTCTCCGGATATGGGAAATGACATCCGCAAGCTGATTTGCCTCCATAGCAAAAGCACTGCTGATTTCCGCAAGCTTCTGCTCGGATGCCCGGATTGCCTCGCCGATTTCCTTCTGGACACCTTCCGCTCCACCTGCTGCAACCGTAATCTGGTCAAATACCTCATAAGTGGTATCCACATCATGAATACTCTTTGTCAAAGCTTCCTGAGAAGTTTCGATTCCGCTATGCAGTTTTACCGTTCCCTGCTCCACATCCTCAATGCTGACATCTACCGTGCCTACCAGTTCCTTGATGGCATTTGCCAGCTTCTTTACCTCTTCTGCTACAACGGCAAAGCCTTTTCCCTGTTCTCCCGCTCTGGCTGCCTCAATAGATGCGTTAAGGGCGAGCATATTGGTCTGGTTTGCTATGGAAATAATCTGTGCCATACATTCCTTGATTTTGGAAACAGCGATTTCAAATTCCTCAAAGGTTGCCTTGATTTCCGTAAAGCTTTCCTGTACATCCGCCGAACTGTCCTTTAATCCGGTTACTCGCTTCTGTGCAGTGGTAACAGATTCCGCAATATTACTTTGCACTCCCGCAAACTGGGAAGAAGCGGTTTCCACAGTTCCAAATATTTTATGGAAGGAATCCAGTTCCTCCTTCAACGCTGCATTTTCTTCTGTCACCTTCTCAAAAGCAGTCTGAATTTCCTGCAATTCATCCAGAGAGTGTACCTCATTTACAGACAGCTTCTTCTGATATTGCAGAAGGCTATCTGCCACATGCTTCACCGGATGTAAATTCAATACCTTTTTCTCAACCCTGTTCTCTTCTGCTACCTTCTTCTTAAAAAACATATCTATCCCCGCCTTCCCGACAATTATTCAAATACCACACAGGTCATGGTCTGATTGACAAACTGCTGATTATAATGTTCTCCAAACCCGAAGAACCCGGCATGACTGCCAAGCGTTCCCATAACCTCCAGATAATGGTCAAGATGCTTTTCCTGTAAGAAAAGGAGATATCTGAAATAACAGTTAATGGAAAAGACGCCGGAAATATGTTTAAAATCCTGCCTTATATTCTGGATGGTATCCGAAACCACCTTCTCGTAATCCTGTATTTCCAGCAGGGTCAATACATCGGAATCATTTACCTGCCGGAAAAAGCACAATCCGTTACCGGATACTTCCTTGATGGAAATGATGCACATATCCTGTCCGTTCATTTTGCCAAAAGGGTTTTTAAAGGTCTGAGTTCCGATATCCTTTTCCTGAATATGCAGCGCATCCTCGTAAACCTGCTTTGCCGGTCTGCCATTCAGCTCTCCCAGATAATATCTGCTTCTGTCTGCCTTGGACGCAATAAAACGATACCCCGCCATTGGCTTGTACAGATTTTCCTTATATACCTTTACCTTACCGCCCTGATTCTTTACCAGTGCATAAACACAGGCATCCGTATACACCCTGCCGTTTAGGGAAACCTTTGCTGCGTCCCCGGTTCCTCCCACAAGGGAAATGTTTTTATTGCCAAGTACACTATACATGGTAGTCAACACACAGGCATCATTGCCGGTGCAGATATCCATACAGACTGTATCCTTCTCTGACGCGCCGATTTTCCTCACATCCTGCTCCAGACGCTCAATGTACTTGACAGGCATTTTGGAAACCTCTTCCAGTACATTCGTCACTGCCGTGACATTTTCCGTAAAGGCAACTACCCCGACACCTTTCTCGACAATATGTACATCATAGCTGATTCCCACGCATCCGATGCTTGGTACCCCCGGAAACAGTTCCTCCAGTTCTTTTACATGGGCTTCAAACTGCTCCGCATTGGACATCAGAATCAATAGTTTCGGGTTATTCAATCCCTTTACTGCTTCTTTCAAATTGCCTGACTGGCTTTTTCCAAAAAACTGTTTCACTTTTGTTCCCCCTTCTCATATTTGTAATTTTATTCTTATTTATTTGACACGCTTTGATTATTCTTGCTATACTTATAACATCATCTAACTATATTATAAGGAGTTTTCACAATGAACTTCAAGAGGCATTTATCATATTTTCCATTTATTTGTATTCTTTTTCTTGGTGCTGTGCTCAGACTTGCCTGGCTTGGCAGTATTCCTGCCGGAATGCATCAGGACGAAAGCATCGTTGCATGGAACGCTTATGCCATTTTTCAGGAAGGTATTGATTCAGCCGGACACCGTTTTCCAATTTATATGGCAGATTGGGGCGATGGGCACAGTCCTCTGTACGTTTGGTTGACCATTCCCTTTATCGCCCTAAACGGCGGACATGTTAATTCCTTTGTCAGCAGACTTCCTCAGGCACTCGTAGCAATCCTGACCCTTTGTGCCGTCTATGGCTTAATGAAACGAATGTTTAATAAAACAATGGGACTATGGACAATGTTCCTTTTGGCTGTCTGTCCCTGGCACATTATGACCTCCCGTTGGGGACTGGATGTTGATTTAGCACCCGGTTTTCTGATTTTTGGACTTTATTTTTTCATCCGTGGATTGGAAAACAAAAGGTACTTACTTCTTTCTGCCCTCTGCTATGGTTTAGTTTTATATTGTTATGCTGTTATGTGGCCTGTGGTTCCCGCAATCTTAGCCTTGCAGGTTCTCTACTGCCTCTATCATAAGAAGCTCTCCATCAATCGCTACAGTTTGGGAGCTGTTTTGATACTGTTTCTTCTTGCACTGCCACAATTTCTCTTTATTATGGTAAATTCCGAGTTGATTTCTGAAATCACCCTCCCCTTCCTGACCATTCCCAAAATGGGAGGATACAGAGGCGGTGAAATTGCCTTCAGCTTTGCGGAAATGCTCTCAAATTTGAAAATAGCTTTACGACTTTTGTGGTATCAGGATACAGGAGCTCCTCAGGATATTCTTCTCCCTTGGGGACTATATTACGACATCGGACGTTTCTTTATTATCATCGGTTCCCTCTGCGTTCTTTATCAGACCGGAAAATCTTTGATAAAAAAGAAATTTTCCTATGTTTTCTTCCTGTTTTCCTCCCTCTGTGGCGGCGGCGTCAACTGCCTTATTGTTGCTGCAAAACTGCATCAGGTAGATGCACTCTTTATTCCGTTAATTCTATGTGAAGCATACGGTGTCTATTCCGTACTCGCCTTTGTTCAGGCACGTAAGCAGATGCTTTATAAGTTCTTTACCGGAGTTCTGATTGCTGCATACAGTATTTGCCTGATTCTTTTCCAAAGAGATTATTACACAAGTTACCAGAAGGTTGCCGATGCTTATCTCGCAGCCGGAATCAAGGAATGTGTAAATTATGCTTTAGATGCCTGTGAGCAGACTGGCTTACATACAATTACTGTTGAGCAGGGCGCACAGTGGTCCCGGCTTCTCCTTTTTACAGAAATTTTGCCATCCGATTACCTTGCAAGTGTAGAATATGACCCTGATATGTATCCGGCTCCTGCCTCTTTCACTTATAATGGTATCCGAATCAACACCAGAATCAACTATGATGACATCAGCTCTAACAGTATTTATATTATCTATTATACAGATGTTCCTCTTTTTGAGTCAAACTACACCCTTATAAAATTTTATGATTGGTATGTCGCCATACCAATCATAAACCAGTAGTTTTATCTATCCATTTCCGCAATCCTGCCGGTGGACTTATGCTCCTTGATGATTCCCTTGATTTCCTTAAGGTCGGTACTCAGCAAATCTCCGGGAATGGTATTCTTGAGAGCGCTGACCGCATTGCCATATTCCAGTGCCCGCTGATAATTTCCCTCCTCTGTCAATAATCCGTACAGGACACCGGAAATATAGGCATCACCGCTTCCGATTCTGTCTACTACTTCAATATCCGTGTAAGGTGCTTCCTCGTAGAAAGTATCCTCCTTCGCGCTGTAAATAATGGAACCGAAGGTATGACGCTTCGGGCTATGTACAATACGCTGGGTGGATGCCACGATGGAAATCGGATATTCCTCCGTAAAGCTCTTCATGATGCTCTTTGCATCCCCTTCTTTTAAGAAGGTCAGCCGTGCCGTTTCCTCGGAGCAGAAGAAAACATCCACATAGGGCAGAACAGACTCAATACATTCCTTTGCCTCTGCACCTGTCCACAGGTTTCCGCGGAAGTTTACATCAAAGGAAATAATCGTGCCCTGCGCCTTAAAACGCTTCATCATTTCAATTGCCGTTTCTCTGACCTGCGGGCTCAATGCCAGTGTAATTCCACTGGTATGGAAACAGCGGGTTGCCTCAAAAAGACTGCTGTCATAATCATCCACAGAAATTTTGTTGACAGAGGTATTCTTTCTGTCATACACGATACGGGGCTTTCTCGGATAAGCACCATTTTCATAATAATAAACCCCGAGCCGTGCATCCCTGTCATCATCATAAACAAGATAGTCATCGCTGACGCCGCAAAGACGGACACGGTTCTTAATATACATTCCGAGGTCGTTTGCGGGAAGCTTGGAAATAATACCGCAGCGAAGCCCCAGCATGGCAACACCGGTAGCAGAGTTCAACTCGGCACCGCCCGCCTGCTTGCTGAAATTATCTCCTCTGGTAATTCTCTCGTTATCCGGCGGAGATAATCTAAGCATAATCTCCCCTAAGGACAATAAATCAAATTCTCTCTTGGTCATAGTCTTTCTTTCCCTTCCTCTATTGCTTTCATCTGCTTTGCAGTCATGTTAGTTCCGGTTGTTAATGACGCACGTCCTTTCGCAATGCATTGTCCGTGCTTCGCACTATCATCCCGACTCGCAAATTCGCGCTGACGCGCTCCCACCCTGCTATCGCAGGGCATTTGCTCGTTAATGACGCACGTCCTTTCGCAATGCATCTCGAAATCAAAGATTTCTCGATGTCCGTGCTTCGCACTATCATCCAACAAAAATATCATATGCCCTGTGTAAACACGGCATATGTCATTTTTGTTGGATGGCATTGCTCATTGCATACGCTCATTATATCACAAATTTGCATACGCATAAAGAGATGTCAGACTAATTAAATTTTTAACAGTCTATATAATCCTGATAATCTTCCTCACTTGCAAAAAGAATGTAGCTGCCCTGTACGTATCCCATATAACCGCTTGCTGTATAATATCCTTTCATAAAAAATACCTCCCATTCAGAATCCTCTTTGTTCTGAATAGAAGGTATCATTTTTTAAGTCCAATAAAACTCCCTTTGTCAATCTATTTCTTTCACAAGCCAGGTTCCATTTTGACTTGTTCCCTGTCTGTACAGCACTTCTTTTTCTTTCAATTTTGTTATATAATATTTCACTCTTGAAAGACTCCATTCTAAGGTATTTGCCATTTCCTGCTGCGTAATCTCAGGCTGTTTTCTGACAAGGTTTATTATCTTCTTTTCTTCTTTACTTAACAAATCCAATTTTTCAGCCACTACAGTGCTTTCCTGTTTTACAATCCAGTCAGCTTGGTCAGCTTGGTCTGCTTGGTCTGCACCTTGGTCAGCCTGGTCTGTATAGCTGCTTTCTGCCATATTCTGAGCTGGACGGCGGAACAGTTCTATACGAAACATATTGTTAAATTCCTGAATTTCAGGCATTGGAAGCCCGTATCTCTCTGCTCCGCGGAAAATTCTTTCTATTCCGCTTCCCCATGCTTCAACAAGTCCCATTTGACTGAATATGTTCGCAATCGCCTTGTTTCTGATTTTAGAATGACCATTTAATACTTCCTCATAAGTCAGACCATTATATAGTCCTCCCGGAGATGTAACCTCAAGCCGATTATCATATACCGCTACCTGTATACAGGATTCCTCTAAGAAATTTCTGTGACAATGTGCGTTGATTATCATTTCACGGATTGCTTCCGGTGGTAATTCATACTGCTCCCTGCGCACCAGCCCATCAATTGTTGCTCCCAGCCGGATATTCCGCAAAACAAACGATACTGCCTCTTCAATCTGAGTATAAATTGGACCACTGAACTCGCGCTTATCCAGAAATACTGTTCTGTCTGTTCCCTTAAATACCGCACATTGTGTTTTTGAAAAGGGAAAATAGTCTGACGTCAGTAGCGTATAGGCATTTGTAGCAAGCAATTGTCCTTCTCCCTGCTTCAAAACTCTCCAGTTAACAAGCTGTTCTGTCCTTACATCACGCTCAGACATTCCCGCTTTTTTCCGGAACAGTTCAATATCGCTGCACAGTTTTTCCGTTGCTTCCACAGTGGCAGGATACCCCACGCAGGTAAGTTCATCCCAGGAAATGCGGGCTCCTTCCATTTCCAGTTCCTTTATTTTATCCGGAAGTGCCTGCCTTGATGTTCCCGCCACTCGGATATAAGTTCCATTCTCTTTTCCTTTTGATTTCAGATAATAAGGGCGATTCTTCCCCGCTTCTACCGTTACCACAATGATATTCTTCCCATCAACTGTCCGAGGTTCAATATCAGGAATAAGCTGTGGTTCACAGGAATCAGAAATCGCATTTGCCATACTGTCCATGATTCCAAACAGTTCTTCATTATCCACTCCGATTACCTGACGGGTCTTATCGTCTATGCCGATAACCAGTTGTCCCCCCTGTGTATTGGCAAAGGCTACTATTGTTTTCAGATATTTCTCACTTTTATCCGGCACAGCCACCTTATACTCAACATTTTTAGATTCACCGGAAAACACACTCTCCCCTGCCATACAATCTCCTCTCTACTCCGTAATCAGCAAACACTGCATTTTTTCCAGCAGTTCCTCGGTTTTATCCAGAAGCAGCGCTGCATCCGTTTCCACCAGCCCTGTTTTCTTATACTTATAGGTAAAAAATGGCGCACCGTATGCTGTAAAGGACATATTCTGCCCGCAGTTTTTCAGGAAATCCGGGATTTTCGCCGCATCAATTGCCGCATCCGGACGGAATGTAAAGGTAATTCTTTCGTTTTTCCCCTTTACCTCCGTCATATACAGCCTGTGGGCTGCCACACGAATCAGCGCAATCCGAAGCAGATTTTCCACCGACTTCGGAATCTCCCCAAAGCGATCCAGCAGTTCATCCTTCATGTCATCCCGCTCCTTTGTATTCTCGATTCCTGCAATTCTCTTATAAATATCCAGCTTCTGAACCTCGTTCACAATGTAGCTGGGTGGAATAAAGGCATCCACATCCAAATCTATCAGCGTGGCAAAGTCCTCCACCACTTTGACTCCCTTTAAGGACTGCACTGCCTCATTGAGCATTTTGCAGTACAAATCGTATCCAACAGCCTCCATATGCCCGTGCTGTCTTTCTCCCAACAGATTTCCCGCTCCGCGGATTTCCAAATCCCGCATGGCAATTTTAAAGCCGCTTCCCAAATCCGTAAACTCTCTGATTGCTGCAAGCCTCTTTTCCGCTACTTCCTTCAGCATTTTGTCCCGCTTATACATCAGGAACGCATAGGCGGTACGGTTGGAACGCCCCACACGCCCTCTGAGCTGATAAAGCTGGGAAAGCCCCATATTATCGGAATCATGGATAATCATGGTATTGGCATTGGAAATATCCAGACCCGTTTCAATAATGGTAGTGGAAACCAGTACATCTATTTCCCCGTTGATAAAGTCCAGCATGATTTTTTCCAGTTCATGCTCCTTCATCTGTCCATGGGCAAAGGCAACATTTGCCTCCGGCACCAGAGCCGACAGTCTGGCTGCAATTTCTTCTATATTATTGACCCGGTTATATACATAGTAAACCTGTCCGTTTCGCGCCAGTTCCCTTGTGATTGCCTCTCTGACCAGTTCTTCATTATATTCGCAGACAAAGGTCTGAATCGGCAGGCGGTCCTCCGGCGCCTCCTCCAGCACACTCATGTCCCGGATTCCAATCAGGCTCATGTGCAGCGTTCTGGGAATCGGTGTCGCCGTCAGCGTCAGTACATCCACATTTTCCTTTAATTTCTTGATTTTTTCCTTATGGGCTACTCCAAACCGCTGCTCCTCATCAATAATCAGAAGTCCCAAATCCTTAAATTTCACATCTGCCGAAAGTACTCTGTGGGTTCCGATAACAATATCCACCAGTCCTTTCTGCAAATCCGTCACTGTCTTTTTTATCTCAGCCGGGGTTCTGAACCGGCTCATCAGTTCTACTCGGATGGGAAAATCCTTCATTCTCTGGGAAAAAGTGGCATAATGCTGCTGTGCCAGAATCGTTGTGGGCACCAGATACACCACCTGCTTGCCCTCCTGTACTGCCTTAAACGCCGCTCTGATGGCAATTTCCGTCTTGCCATACCCCACATCCCCGCAAATCAGACGGTCCATGATTTTTGTGCTTTCCATATCCGCCTTCGTATCCGCAATGGCGTTTAACTGGTCCTCCGTTTCCTCAAAGGGAAACATTTCCTCAAACTCCCGCTGCCATACCGTATCTGTCCCGAAAGCGTACCCTTCGCTTGCCTGTCTGTGGGCATACAATTCTACTAAATCCTTCGCCACCTCACTGACAGCGCCCCTGACACGGGTCTTGGTTTTCTCCCATTCCTTGCTGCCCAGCTTGTTCAGCTTCGGCTTCTTCGCCTCGGAGGAAGCATATTTCTGAATCACATCCAGCCCCGTCGCCAGCACATAAAGATTGCCGCTGTCCCGGTATTCTATCTTGATATAATCCTTTACCACGCCGGACATTTCCACCTTTTCAATGCCCCGGTAGATTCCAAGTCCGTGGGTTTCATGCACCACGTAATCTCCTACCCGCAGTTCATTGAAATCCTTGATTTTCTGTCCCTGATAAAGCTTCCTTGCTTTCTTTTTCTTCTTTTCCGCCCCGAAAATATCCGTTTCGGACAGCACTACAAATTTTAACAGCGGATACTCAAAGCCCTTTTTCACATAACCATAATAAGTCAGCACCTCGCCGGGCTGTATCTCCCGCTGGGGATTTTCCGTGTAAACCGCCGTCAGCTCCTGCTCCCGCAAATCCTCTGCCAGCCTTTTTGCCCGGGTTCTGGAGCCGGACAGAAGAAGTACTCGATATCCCTTCTTCTTAAACTGCTTCAAATCCTTAACCAGCGCCTCAAAGCTGTTATTATAGGATGCCACACTGCGGGCAGAAACCTCCGCCTTCTCCTGGGGCTTAAAATAACCACCCTTTCCGTCCATGGTGGAAATCGTTACAAGCCTTGCCCCTGCAAGGGAAGCTGCTATCTGCTCTCCGCTGTAGAGTAAATCCATCTGTCCCGGCAGGCACAGACCCTTCTCCGCTCTCTGGGTCATACTCTCCCGGAATTCCAGTTCCACCGCCTCTGCCTGCTCCTTTAATCTGGCAGGTTCTTCCAGAAAAATGACCGGTCCTGCATTTGCCCTGCCGTTTCGCTCTGCCATCTGTATCAGAAGCTGCGGCATGGACACGATATCCTCATAAAAGTACCGGATATAGCTTTCCAGATTGACCTTGCTCTTAAACTCCAGAAGCTGCTCCTTCAATTCTTTCACCTGCACCGTAAGCCGGTGGGCTTCTTCTGTCAAAAAGGCTTCCCGGAACTTCTTCTCCTGCTTTGCCGCCTCTTTTTCCAGCTTCTTTAAGCCCTTCTCTATTCTTTCCTCATCCAGCACAAATTCTGTTGCCGGGAATACGGAAATACTTTCCAGCTTTTCAATGGAGCGCTGGCTTAAAATGTCAAAGCTGCGGATAGATTCCACCTCATCCCCCCAGAGTTCAATCCGGTAAGGATTTTCTTCCGTCAAATCAAATATATCCACAATTCCTCCCCGAATCGAAAACTGTCCGGGGCCCTCTACCTGATAATTTTTCTCATATCCAAAGGAAACCAGCCTTTCTGCAAGTTCATTTTCCCCAAGGCTGCCGCCCTTTTCAATTTCAATCACATCCCTGTCCTTATCCCAGAGCGCCATAGGTGCCATCAGCGCCGCATAAGTGGTAACAATCGTTACCGGCTTTCTCTCCAGCAGCCGGCGCATGGTTTTTACCCGCTCCTTCACAAGCTGATTTCCGTGAATATCTGCCTGAAAGAAAATCAAATCCTTTGCCGGATACAACATGACATTTCTGTCATAAAATTTGTATTCCTCAAAAATTTCCTTCGCTTTTACATCACTATAAGTAGCGATGACTTTTATCTGAAAGCCATCGCTTAATCCGTAAATCATATGAAGCTTTTGAGAATCCACACAGCCGGTCAGTCCCAGGCAACAGGGCTTTTCCTTCAAAAGTCCCTTAAAATGCCCATACTCTGCCAGCTCTGTCAAAGGCGCCAGTAACGCCTGCATGGCACAAACCTCCTACACCCTTTTCCTGACACTCTTATTATATGCACACTTCCTCTAATTAAAACGGTTCATGGCAGCATCCGCTCCGTCAGTAATAATCGTCCGGATGGCATCTGCCGCCCGCTCAGAAGCCTCCTCCATCATCTTCGCCTCCGGCGCTGAGAAATGCCCCAGCACATAATCTGCCAAATCCCAGCCCTTAGGCTTTTCACCCACACCCATTTTAATGCGGATGAACTGCTCATGACCCAGATGGGCAATAATATTTTTTAAACCATTGTGCCCTCCGGCACTTCCCTTTTTCCGGATACGGAGCTGTCCCACATCCAGACTGATATCGTCAGATATTACAATTAGTTCTGCGGTTTCGTCCACCTTGTAATAGTCCACCAGTTCCCGGATGCTTTCACCGCTCAGATTCATAAAGGTCTGCGGCTTTGCCAGAATACATTTCTGTCCCGCTATCATACCCTTTCCGATAACAGCCTTGTGCTTCTTTTCCAGTATATCTATATTTTCCTGCTCCGCCAGTCTGTCAATGGTCATAAAACCAATATTGTGCCTGGTATTGTCATATTGTTTTCCGGGATTCCCCAGACCTGCAATTACATACATCTTGCTCTCTTAATCTCCATTCCGCAGGCATTCCTGTTACTTTTACTCAATTACAACATTCTCCAGCACAATGTTTTCCGCATAGCTTTCCGTGTAGCCGGTCTGTGCCTTAAAATAGGAATCCTTTATGTGAATATCATGGATGGGAAGCTGTTTCAGCCCCTCTATCTTAATGGCATCCTTTGCCCCAAGACAGTTGATATTCTCCATGGTAATGTTTTTAAACTCCGGAATATCCTCTCTGTCGATTTTCTCCGGATTTGCTTCCAGAGAACCATCGGAATTGTTCAGCACATATCCCATGGTCATGATAATTGCCTCGTTTACGATATCCGTCATATAAATATCACGGATGGTGATATCCTCCACCACACCGCCTCTGCCGATGGCGCTTTTAAAACGAAGTCCCACATCCGTCCCCACAAAGGTACAGTTCTCCACCAGTACATTGCGGACGCCTCTGGACATTTCACTGCCCACAACAAAACCGCCATGTCCGTGATAAACCACACAATCATGGATATAGACATCCTCTGTGGGCACAGGAATCTTCCTTGCCACGGCATTTTTTCCTGATTTCATACAGATACCGTCATCCCCTACGTCAAAGGATACATCATGAATATGGACACCCTTACAGGATTCCAAATCCAGACCATCCCCGTTCTGGGCATAATAGGGATTGCGGACAACCGCCCTGCGGATTGTCAGGTTCGTGCAGAACAGCGGATGTATATTCCATGCCGGGGAATTTTGCAGGGTAACACCCTCGATGAGAACCCTGTCACACTTCACAAAACTTACCATCACCGGTCTGTAATAATCATAATGTTCAGAAGCCTTTTTCAGTGCTGCCTCAATGTCTTCATCCGGGGATAATACGTCCGGTTCGCCCGCCATCGCTCCCTCATAAATGCTCTGGTTAGGCATCCAGATACCGCCCTCTTTGCCGTTGATGACATAAGGGCTCTTTTTCAGGCACGCTTCCCACTGCTTCTCCGTTACCTTCATCTGCTTTAAAGGACGCCAGAGCTGACCGTTTCCGTCAAAAATGCCCTCGCCGGTAATCGCAATATTTTCCGCCTCTCTCGCATGGATCGGAGATACGGTGCGAATCCGGGGCTGTCCCTCATAATCTGCCAGAAATACCGGATATTCCTCCGGGTTCTTGTCAAAAAGTATCACGGCACCGCGGCAGGCATGCAGCCTGATATTGGACTTTAAGGTAATCGGGCCTGTCAGCCAGATTCCCGCAGGAATCACAACCGTTCCGCCACCTGCCTGAGAAGCCGCTTCAATCGCAGCGGCAAATGCCTTCGTATTTGATATTTTACCATTGCTGACTGCTCCGTATTCCGTAATCTTGTATTCTTTTTCGGGAATTTCAGGCAGCATTACCTGATTCTGTATATTTTTCATGCTAAACTCCATTCCGCAGGCATTCTTTTGCCGAAGGAATCGCGAACTGAATTTCAGATTCAGTTCTGCGATAATGGCTACTTTGTGACGCCTGCGGCACAATATAGCCAAAGTCATATAAATATGACTTGTGAAACTTAGAACCTCTTCGCGAAAGAGCCTTTGCTCTGAGTGATTAGAGGTTCTTTTCACACTAAACTCCGTTTCTGTACAAAGATTTGTTTTGTACTATAATCTCCATTTCTGATTTATATTCCGGTCTCAGGGCAGCGGGTCGATATTTTCAAACTCTACCGTCCATTCTCCGTTATCCGGGAAACCGGGAGTCTTTCTGTCACAGCCTTTGTAACCTGCTGTCATCACGGCTGCTGCCAGAAGCAGGGAACCGTTTCCGGGCAGATACAGGGGCAAATCGCTTCTGCTAATCTGCATATTATTTCCGCTTATCAGATAACAGTTCTTCCAGGTATCCTTCAAAAGCAGGGAAATTGCCGTTTCAGGCTCTCCAAGACGGGTCGCCGTCATCGCCATCAGGGCGAAATCCCAACCCCAGAGCGTGGGATAATCCCAGCATTCCTCTACCAGATGCAGAGTGTTGCGCATAACCTCCCTGTCAATTCTGTCACTGTCAATCAGACCGTATGCTCCCAGCATGGAAGGATGGTCTTTGTTAAACTCCGTAAAAGTAGTGGGACACTTTTCATGTGCCAGATAAACGCCGTTTTCAGCAGTTAATTCCGCCATATTATCAGCCACCCGGCTCCACTTTTCTTCCGCAGACCTGCCCAGTCTTTCTGCCCACTCTACAGCAATCCGAAGGGTTTCTCTCCAATATTCGATTTCAAAAGCAGGATTTAAAACCTCTGTCGCTTTATGACATTCCTGTACGGGAATCACAGGCGCGCAGATATCGTAACACTTCTTCTCTTCATTCCATACAACAAAATCCACCATAAATGCAGCAGTTTCCTCAACCAGCTTCCAGTTTTCCTCCAGAAATGCCCTGTCCTGCTTCTTATTCTGGTATGCCATTTCCAACATGTAAATAATATGAGGCTGCTGCCATACAAGCAAAGGCGCAATCGTAGAAGGACAGTCAATGCCTTCTGTGGCAATCATTTTCGGCCATCTGGCTCCCTTGTAGCCGTTTCGTGCCGCATTTTCCTCTGCCTCCGGCAGGTGCTCTCTGTACCATCTTAAGCTTCTGTCCAGCAAATCGCTGTGGTTCCACAAGGGCAGCCATGCACAGTGCCATAAATACATCTCCAGATGCATCTTGCCATACCAGCTGTTACAGGTTAAGCCCGTTTCCTGGGGAGGTGTGGAACCACTGGAATTGACAGCCATCAGATACTGGGACAGAATAATTCTGCGCTCCAGCTCTATTGCCCGCTTGTCCTTACTCTGGTTCAGACGGATCATACCACCCTTCTCCCAGTAATTCTTCCAACCCTCTCCGGATGCCTTTAATACCTCTTCTGCGGATACTGCCTGTGCCTTTCCTGCTGTTTTTCCGAAAGCAACAGAAAAATCCAGTTTTCCCCCCTTTGCGGTAATCACTACCCTGTGTTCCTCAGGGAAAAGATCCAGCGCTGCTTCCTCTGCCTCTATTTCTACATAGGAAGTATCTCTGTCCAGGGTTCTCTTTAACAAAAGCCTTCCTGCTGCTTCCCGTATCTTCTCTGTCTGATGCTTTTCCGGGCAGGTAAAATCGGAAGCTGTAATCTCGGGCGAACCATAGGGGAAGCTGATTTCCACTGTCAGCTTTCCTTCCTGAAGCGCTTCACATTCTACCGCAAAGCCCAGAATATCCTTTCCTTCATTATGGCATGCGGTCAAAACCCTGCAGGGAACTCCCTCTACAGAAAAGCTGCTCTCCAGTACACCCTCATACAGCTTTAATTCCTGATGAATATCCGTTATCTGTGCCTCTTTGATTTCCTGCCCCTCCCAGAGGAAACGGATTCTCGCCAGATTCAGACGGTGAGGATTCTGGCGCAGCCAGTCATAAACCTCTTCATTGCCCGGCATTTTCTCCTTGGGGTATACCAGATGCCTTCCGGTACACTCCTCAAATTCTGTCATTACCAAATCTTTCAACGTATAATCATACCTGTCCCCGTTTACAGGCTTTGTATGCCATCCCCACTGGGACATTGTACAGAGGGGCAAAACATTATATTCTCCATAAAGTGTCTGCAATCCTGTAATATCCGCGGTAAATCCCAGTTCACCGTTTCCCACCGTCAAAGCGGACTCCTTATCTGCCTTTGTCAATACAGGATTATGGCTGCTTACCAGTTGTTTTCTGTCAATCATGCTGTAACCTCACCTTCTTATGCTGTACTCTTGTCAGTCACATAAATCCATTTTATCTTAACACATATTCTGAAAGGGTTCTACCGTTTCTCTTTTTCTTTTTCTGAAAAAGTACTGAAAAAGTAATAAAACAGGCAGCCTGTTCGACTGCCTGTTCCTACCATTTTACCTGCTTGCAACTATTATTAACCTGTTACTGGAATTTCAGATAAGAAGCATCCGGGTAGGAATATTCTCCTCTGTAATTAGAAGCATTATAGCTTGGGAATTTCACAGGATGATAGCTCTGGGGCTTCGGGTTGTCATCCTGGGTGTAAATATACATTTTCTCATAGTCCCAGCAGATAAGCTCCTCCCTCTCATCCCCGCATAAATCAAAGGCTTCGCAGCAGAGGGTAGGATGTCCGTCCTCTGGGAATACAACGCTTCGTACACCGGCGCCGTTTAAAAGTCCGCCCTTTTGCGCATCCGCGTTTGTCAGTATCATTTCCACCCCATTTCCATCCCAGTTCACAGGGGTGAGCAGATTTCCGTTCATTTCATTTTCGATTTCCCAAATCTGATTTCCGTCCGCATCATAGAGATAAAGAACTCCCTGATGTCCCCAGAAGTTCGTTACCGCGATTTCAAAGCCCTCTCTGTCACCGCAGTAATTTGCCACACTGACTCTCTGGGCATGTCCTATCATATCCCTTGCAATGATATTTCCCTCAAAATCCCCGATAAAGAAGCCCTCCGTACCGGAAACACAGGCAAAATATCCTTTTCCGTCCCCACGGAATTTTCCCATAACGATTTCGTCTGTATGGTCCTTCTCAATAGGATAAGTCCAAAGCTTTTTTCCATCTGCGCTTAACATATTATAGCCTACCAGCACCTCATCCCTGCCATCTCCGTTAATGTCTATGGGCAGAGGACAATGTCCGGTATTCTTGTCACTTTTGAATTTCCAGAGCAGGTTCAAGTCCTCATCCAGCGCATATACTCTGCAATATCTGTCTTTAATAAGAATATCCGCCGGTTTTTCCTTCCCTCTGAAATTACAGATACGGATACCGTCCGGATTCAGTCTTTCAAAGGCATAGGTATTAAAGGGCACACCAATTATCGTTTCGTCCGCTTCCTCGGACAGCGGCGTTTTTACAGACTTCTTTACCTTTCCGGTTGCACCGTCCAGAATCTGGATTTCAAAATTTCTGCCTACAATGACTTCGTCTTTGCCATCCCCATCTATATCATATACCTGAAAGGGCATATCCGCAGAAACCTTTCCCAGTTTCCTGCTGTTTTCGGAAGGCTCTCCAAGCTGCCAGAGAATCTCTCCATCCAGATTAATTGCGGTCAGACAGCTGATAAAGCCGTAAGCATCCCGGCTCACCCGCTTCTGCATCTGGGCAAGTACCACAAACCACTCCTCTGTTCCTGTCAGATGCCCGAAGCGAATCTGGCGGGAGGTACCGAAATTCTTTAAATCAATTTTCTTCCAAAGCTTCATTCCGGGATGCTTTGCCTGTTCCTCTGCCTCCAGCTTCTTCCTGTTTTCTTCCCGTTCCTGTATCCCTGCTGCTTCCTCCTTCGTAACGGCAGCCTCTACCTCTGTGAACCGGGTAGGACAGTCCGCTGTAATACCAACTTTTCCGCCTCGTTCCGCAAGACTGCTTTCCGCATGCAGGAGCAGTTTCCCATCAATATAGCAGTCTACCTGATTTCCGTTGATATCCACTGCCAGCTCATATAAAGTATCGCTGTCCTGTTCAAAAGGCGCACTGGCAAGTAAAATTACCTCTTCCTTATGGCGGTAATGCAGTTCTGCCGTTGTTTTATCCCGCAGGGCAAATACCAACGTATCAATACTGTCATTCATACAGAAAGCCAGCCCTGCCATTCCCTTGCAGGAAAGCCGCTGCATTTTCACGGACAGCCTGTAATTCTGCCATTTCCCGCTTCCGGTTTCCAGCGTAGGGAACATTCTGTGGGGACGGTTCTTTTCAATTCGCATGGATTCCATATAATGAACCCCGTCCTGCTCTGTGATAATCCAGCTGGGACCTGTTCCATTCCATGTATAATTGCATACCTGGTCTACCCAGTTGCCGCGATACCCTTCCTGTACAATATAATGGTACTCCCCCGTTGCCGTATGCTCCGGGTCAAAGGGAAATTCTCCAATCGTAAAATCCCGAAAATCTTCTCTGCAAAGTACTACCTGTTTTTCTTCCATTCTGTTCCTCATTTCTGCGCACGCTTTTTTTCACACTAATCGCCATTCCGCGGCAATTTTTCTCCTGCTATCCCGACTATCTGTTTTCGCTCAAAAACAATATAACCGGCAAAGTGCTGCTACGATAAAAGAGCGCCTGAAAATACTTTCAGACGCTCTGGATATTTTTCCTTAACCCTTAACGGCGCCAACCATAACACCCTTTGTAAAGTACTTCTGAAGGAAAGGATATAATGCAAGAATCGGTACTGTAGACACGATAATCGTTGCATATTTGATTGTTTCTGCAATCTGTGCTGCATCCTCGCCGCTTCCGGTATCCGTCATATCTGTCAGAATCAGAATACGACGCAATACAATCTGCAAAGGCTGCATGGACTTACCCTTTGCATCGCCATCCAAATAGATGAATGCAGGGAACCATGAATTCCAGTGGGCAACGCCGTAGTACAGTACCAGTACGGCGATAGTAGCCTTTGACAGGGGAACCAGAATCTTCCACAGGATTGTCATATGTCCTGCACCATCCAGCATCGCGGACTCCTCCAGAGCGGAGTCAATACCGGACAAAGCAGTTCTCATGATAATCAGGTTGAAGGTATTCAATGCTCCGGGGAGCAGCAGTGCCCAACGGGTATTGTATAATCCCAGCTGCTGGATATTCAAGTATCCGGGAATCATACCGCCGGAGAAATACATTGTAAACATAATCAGAATTGTCAGGACAGTCTTTCCGGGAAGGTTCTTTCTGGAAAGGAAGTATGCTGCCAGCAAGGTCATGAAAATGTTAATTGCTGTACCTAGTACTACATAAAGAATCGTATTTGCGTAACCGGTCCAGATTGCCTTGGTTTCAAATACATATTCATAAGCCTTTGTACTCCATCCAAGAGGTAACATAATTGCTTCCGGGTGGGACATCAACAGGGACGCCTCACTGAAGGATGCCACAATAACATACCAGAAGGGATAAATACAGGCTACACTGAACAATGTCAGAATAATTACGTTAAATACTCCAAAAATACGTTCGCCACGGCTGATTTTTACCTTGGGGCTGGAGTCCATCATATCTTTATCTTTTTTTGCCATTTCAATGCCTCCTTACCACAAGCTTGTTTCTGTTGTCTTCTTACTGATCTGGTTTGCACCAATTACCAGAATGAAGTTTACAACAGAGTTAAACAGACCAACTGCTGTTGAGAAAGAGAACTGTCTATCCAACAGACCACGACGGTAAACGTAGGTAGAAATGATATCTGCCACATCGTAGATACCTTCGTTGTACAACAGGATTGTCTTTTCGTAGCCGACGCCCATAATCTGACCGACACGCATGATTAGCATGATGATGATAGTGGGAAGAAGACAGGGAATGGTTACGTTCAGAGTCTGCTTCCAACGGTTTGCGCCATCCACCTTTGCTGCATCATACAGCTCGGAGTCAATACCGGTCAGTGCCGCCAGGTATACGATAGAGCCCCAGCCTGCTCCCTGCCAGATATTGGAAATAACGTAAATCGGAATCCAGTACTCACCATGATTTAACAGGTTACCGCCATCGTAGCCGAACATGCTCAGGAAGTTTGTAATAAATCCGTTTGCACCTACGAACTGACGAATCATGGCACACAATACGACCATAGATACAAAGTGCGGCATATAGGTAATGGTCTGAACTGCCTTGGAGAATTTCTTATTACGCAGCTCATTAATTAATAATGCCAGAATAATAGGAACAGGGAAACCGAAAATCAATGTGGAAAGACTCAGCTTCAACGTGTTTCCCAGCAGTCGCCAGAAGTACGGTCCGGTAAAGAAATCAATGAAATGCTTCATGCCAACCCATTGGCTTCCGCTGATACCTCTTCTGGGGTTGTAATCCATGAACGAAATAATAATACCGTACATGGGCTTATAATGGAACAAGATATAATAGATAATGACGGGAAGAACCATCAGATAAACCGCTTTGTTTTTCCGGATGATTTTCCAGGTCCGCGCCCAACCGGTCGTCTTTGCAACCCCCGCCGGTGCAGAAACTTTGCCTTTCTTCATGTCACAATTCCTCCTGTGATATTTAAAGCGGGGAAAAGCCTGCCGCTACACTGGCAGCAGCAGACTTTCCTGCTTCATATCAGATTTTAAATTATCTTACCGCAATAAACTGATTATCTTGCGTTGTAACGGTCAAGAGCTGTCTGCTCGATTTCAATCATACGCTCAACGCCCATACCCTTAATCTGCTCAATGTAAGCATCCCACTCAGCATCCAAATCAGCAGAACCGTTCAGAACCTTTCCGCGGAACTCCTGAACTGCGGTATCTACGTTACCGTTCAGGTTAGCGAATTCGGTTGCTTCATCGGGTGTCATGGTTACAGGGGGCATTACAGTACCACTTACATCATTGGAAGCCCACAGAGATACAGCAGCCTTCTGCTCATCTGTTGCGTAGTAACCAAGAATATAGGTAGGATCCTGAACGAATGCACCAGACATGTTAGCACGTCCGTAGTGAGCCATTGCAACTGCGATATTGTCAGCCTTCATGATGGTATCGGTATACTTTGCTGCGGTACCATATGGGGTTTCTTCAAATCCGGTATAAGCAACGCCTTCTTCACCAATGTTAATCTCATAGTGACCTGCCTGGGAATAGCAGAAGTTCAGGAATGCTGCAGCTACTTCAGGATGCTCGCAGTCAGCAGTAATTGCTGCATGAGCCTTGGAAGTAATAGCGTAGTCAGGTGAACCACCACAGTACTGTACCTTCTGGCCTTCCTTGGATACAGGGAACTGTGCACCAACCAGATCGAAGTCTGCGCCGTAGGTATCAGGCTCAGCCCAAGCTGCGGTATTCCAGGAACCCATTCTGGAGCCAAGAGCGCCGTAGCAGATTGCGGAATCACCATTCAGGATATCAGCCTTTGTGTTAGCACTGGTCCACTCAGCGGTATCGGGGTCAATCAGACCAGCCTTCATCCATGCAACCATCTGTGCAAGCATTTCCTTGTAGCCTTCTTCCATAGGTCCGTAATGTACCTTGCCGTCATCAGCATTTACATACATACCGTTACGGAATCCCCATGCGCCTGGCATCATGTTCAGCATATAGCTCTGGCTCTCGAAGGAAAGAGGATGTTCAACACCGTTCTTCTGAAGAGCGGTCATAACCTCTGTCCAGTCGTCAATAGTTACCAGGTCTTCTACCTTGTAACCAGCTGCTTCAATTAAGTCCTTACGGACAACGGGGCCGGATGTTGTTGTCAGCATCTTGCTGCCACGTGTGAAGGGGAAGCAGTAGTAATGTCCGTCATCTGTCTTAACAGCGGTATCCAGAGTCGGGTTGTCCTGCAGATACTGCCAGAGGTCAGCTGCGGGACCATCAGAAGTAATCAGGTCATCCAGCCAAATCAGAACGCCGTCAGCTTCTGCCTGGGAAGGTCCTCCTGCATATCCGGATGTCCACTCCCACTCAATAATATCTGGCAGTGTTGCACCGGTTGTCATCAGGTTGAAGGCTGTTGTAACTTCATCACTCTTTGTTGTAGCAGGTCCAATGAACTCAACCTTGATTCCGGTCAGCTCCTGCCATCTCTGCGCCCACTCTGTCATCTGTACGGAGTCGGGAGTATCAGGATGGTTCATAACGTTGCTGGGTGTGCTCAGCCAGTATGTAAGGGTGATTCCCTCGCCATCAGCGTAAGGATACTGTACATAGTTACTTCTGGGTGTTGTCAGCGCGCCCACCTTGCCCTGCTCGTCTGCGCTCAGTGCAGGCAGCAGACCGTTGTCTTCTGTTGTAGAAGTAGATCCATCAGTAGAAGTAGATGCTTCTGTGGAAGCTGCAGAACTGCTGGAAGCAGTACTTGCTGCGGGAGTTCCGCTATTGCCACATCCGCTCAAGAGCATTGCTGCTGCAAGAGTTGCAGAGGTAGCAACTGATAAAACTTTACTCTTTTTCATTTTTTCCTCCTGTTTGCTTTTTCAAGCTAAAATGAATTCGCCGCTTTCACGGCGTAAATTGTAAGTACTTTCATAGTATATACCAATAGCACAAAAAAAGCAATATTTTTTATCTCTTTTTTTCTATTTTGTCCAGACTAGTTATAATTTTAACGAATTTGGCGCCTATTTGTTTCCTCTTTTTAGTCATTTTCCCCGTTTTTGTATATACTTTACATAATTTTTTTGTTTTTATTTTCATAACCACAGATTATTTGCACTAAAAATTTTCGTAAAAGAAAAGGAAGAACGCACCATATTCTTTCATGGTACCTTCTTCCCATCTTTCCCTCAGATTTCCTCCGGTTCTGAAAGTGCTTTCTCATACCCCTCCAGAATTGCCTTCTGAATTGCATCCCTTGCAGCGGAATTAATCGGATGTGCTACATCCCGGTATTCCCCGTCCAGAGATTTTTTGCTCGGCATGGCGATAAACAGCCCTCTGTCCCCTTCAATTACTTTAATATCATGTACCACAAATGCATTGTCCAACGTAATGGAAACAACCGCCTTCATCTTTCCTTCCTTTGCAATCTTCCTGACACGTACATCCGTAATCTGCATTGGTATCCCCCCTGTTTACTTATATTATTGTGACCGCTTTACAATGTGTATCTTTCATTCTTTTCTACCACAATCCGAATTTTCCCCTCTTCCCCGATGTAGGTTGAATTCGCCCGAATGGTGTCCCTGCTTTCTACAATGCAGTTTTCAATATGAGTGTTGTCCCCGATATAGACATCATTCAATATGATGGAATTTTTAATCACACAGTTATTTCCGATATAACTCTGCTTGAAAATAACGGAATTTTCCACTTCCCCGTTGATGATACAGCCGCTGGACACCAGACTGTTTTTCACCTTCACACCTACATTGTATTTTGCGGGCGGCAGGTCATCTACCTTGGAATAAATGTCCGGATACTGCTTGAAGAAATAATTTCTGACATCCGCTTTCAGGAAATCCATATTGGTCTTGTAGTAATCCTCCACAGAAGCAATATTTCTCCAGTAATCCTTCATTTTATAGCCGTAAATCCGCTTGATATCCTTATACCGAATCAGAATATCCCTTACAAAGTCATATCTGTCCTCTTCCGCGCATTTCTCCAGCATTTCAATTAACTGGCGTCTGCGCAGCACATAAATTCCGCAGGAAATAGTATTGCTCTTCGCCTGAAGCGGCTTTTCCTCAAATTCTTCAATCCGGTATTCCTCATTCATGCGGATGGTTCCGAAACGCTCAATATTGGCATCCGGCTCCATATCCCTGCAAACCACGGTAATATCTGCTTTCTTTGCAATATGATATTCCAGCACCTTGCCGAAATCCAGCTTATATACCCCGTCGCCGGAAGCGATGACAACATAAGGCTCATGGCTGTTTTTCAAAAAGCTTAAATTCTGGTAGATAGCATCTGCCGTTCCTCTGTACCAGTTGCTGTTATCCGCAGTAACGGTAGGCGGGAAAACAAACAGCCCTCCCTGCTTCCGTCCAAAGTTCCACCACTTTGAGGAGCTTAAATGTTCGTTCAGACTTCTTGCATTATACTGGGTCAGCACAGCCACCTTCTGAATATGGGAGTTGGACATATTGCTCAGGGTAAAGTCAATGCTGCGATAGTTTCCTGCAATGGGCATGGCACAGATAGCTCTTTTCTGGGACAGCTCCTGCATTCTATGATTGTTACCACCTGCTAAAACAATTCCGATTGCTCTCATGCTATTCACCTGCCTTAATCAATGTTTTTCCGCTTTCGAGCCGGGAATTTTCATAATCCGCAGCCGTCGTGGTTCCAAATACTACTGCATTCTTTCCGACACTGATGCCCTCCGGGATAACACTCTTCTCCCCAACGGTCACGATGCCGTGATTGTAAATATGAGGTGCTGTTTCGTTCTCTTTTTCCTCGCCCTCGCCCAGATAAACATTCTTTCCTATGGAAACATTTTCTGCCACAATCGCCTTTTCCAGAACGCAGTTCTCACCAATCTGGGTCTGATTCATAATAATGGAATCCCGCACCACAGTTCCCTTTCCTATGGTAACGCCGCGTCCGATAACGGAATTATATACCTCTCCGTATATATCCGTACCTTCACCGATGATACTGCGCTCCACCACACTGTCTTCAGAAAAATACTGCGGTGGCTGGATTTCGCTGCTGGTATAAATTTTCCAGTATTCCTCATACAGGTTAAATTCCGGCACAATATCAATCAGCTCCATGTTGGCTTCCCAATAGGAGTTCAAGGTTCCGACATCCTTCCAGTAACCGGTAAATTCATAGGCATAAAGGGGTGAACCCTTCTCATGGCAATAAGGAATCACATGTTTTCCAAAATCCAGCGCCGGCTGGTCTGCCATGGCAATCAGGGCTTCCTTTAAGGTTTTCCAGTTAAATATGTAAATTCCCATGCTGGCGAGATTGCTTCTGGGATGCTCCGGCTTCTCCTCAAACTCGGTAATCCGGCGGTTTTCATCCGCAATCATAATACCGAAACGGCTTGCCTCCTCCATAGGCACCGGCATAACCGCAATCGTTACCTCCGCATTGTTCGCCTTGTGGAAATCCAGCATGACTTCGTAGTCCATCTTATAAATATGGTCTCCGGACAGAATCAGCACATAATCCGGATTAAAGCTTTCCATATATTCCAGGTTCTGGTAAATTGCATTTGCAGTACCTGTGTACCATTCACTGTTTCCGCTCTTTTCATAGGGAGGAAGCACTGTAACGCCCCCGATATTCCTGTCCAAATCCCAGGGAATACCAATTCCGATATGGGTATTCAAACGCAAGGGCTGATACTGGGTCAGAACACCCACGGTATCTACGCCTGAATTGATACAATTAGACAGAGGAAAATCAATAATTCTGTATTTTCCTCCAAAAGCTACTGCAGGCTTTGCTACCTTGGATGTCAGAACACCCAGCCGGCTGCCTTGTCCGCCTGCCAACAACATGGCAATCATCTCTTTTTTAATCATGTCGTCACCTCTGCCTGGTCGATAGTTTTTCGATGCACTTATTATATCATATTTGCAGATAAAATGAAACAATTTGTGACAATTTTTTGTCATTTTTTCCATTTTTTCTCAATGTTCTGTTCTTTCCCTTGTTACCTTTTCCTTTATAACTTCATTATCTTTTGTTTGTTTTTTACTCAGCAAATGTATATAATGATATCAGTGGTAAAAAATTAAGAAAAAGGAAGGGTCATTATGTATAAAATAGATTTTCATCACCCCGTTTCTGTCTTTTTTGTGGGTATCGGCGGTATCAGTATGAGCGGTCTTGCAGAAATTCTTGCGGATGCGGGTTTCCGGGTTTCCGGTTCTGACCGGGTGCGCAGCGCTCTGACGGATATGCTGGAAGCGAAATCCATTACCGTATTTTATGGACAACGGGCAGAAAATATTACCGATGATTTGGACGTGGTTGTTTTCACCAGCGCCATCCATCCCGATAATCCGGAATATATCGCTGCCCACGAAAAGGGAATTCCCTGTCTGACAAGAGCCGAGCTTCTTGGGCAGCTTATGAAAAATTACCAGACTCCGGTTGCCGTCAGCGGAACCCATGGGAAAACCACTACCACCTCCATGCTCAGCCAGATTCTGCTGCAGGCGGATACCGACCCTACCCTCTCCATCGGCGGTATCTTCAAACCAATCGGCGGAAATATCCGGGTGGGAAAGTCCGGTTACTTTGTCACAGAAGCCTGTGAATACACCAACAGCTTTTTAAGCTTTTTCCCGAAAATCGGTGTCATATTAAATATAGAAGCAGACCATCTGGACTTCTTCAGGGATTTGGCAGATATCCGCCATTCTTTCCGAAAATTTGCCGGGCTGCTTCCCGCGGACGGTTGCCTTGTCATCAACCGTTCCATCGAAAATTTGGAGGAGATTACCGTCGGACTGCCCTGTCGGATTATTACCTTCGGCACAGACAGTACCGCGGACTATTATCCAGAAAAGATTACCTATGATGAGCTTGGGCATCCCACATTCCTGCTGCATTCTCCCGACGGGCAGACCCGCACCCTTTCCCTGCAGGTTCCCGGCGAACATAATGTCATGAATGCCCTTGCCGCCTGTGCGGTTTCCGATTATCTGGGCATCGACGGAGAAATCAGCAAAACTGCCCTGCACGATTTCGGCGGAACCGACAGACGCTTTGAGTATAAGGGAACCATTGGCGGCGTCACCATTATTGATGACTATTCCCACCATCCCACAGAGATTACCGCCGCCCTGAAGGCAGCCCGGAACTGTCCTCACAACAGGCTTTGGTGCGTCTTCCAGCCCCACACTTACTCCCGGACGAAATCCCTTTTAAAGGATTTCGCAAAGGCTCTGACTCTGGCTGATAAAATCGTGCTGGCTGATATTTATGCCGCCCGGGAAACCGACCATCTTGGCATCAGCTCCGAAACCCTGAAGGAGGAGATTGAAGCATTGGGACATGAATGTTTCTATTTTCCCACCTTTGATGAAATTGAAAATTTCTTACTGGAAAATTGCATAAACGGCGACCTGTTGATAACTATGGGAGCAGGTGATGTGCTGAAAATCGGTGAAAATCTTCTCGGCATTTAGTTTTCCACAATATCCACAGAGTTCTTCCCTTTTATCCGGAAGGTTTTCTGTGGATATTTTTGTTTTTCCTGTGGATAATCCAGCAGGGAATTTTGCCCGCTTTTCCCTGTCGGTTTTTCTTTATCCACATTATCCACATTGTCCACATTTTACAGGCTTTTCCGGCACCCCTTTTCTTTCGGGAAATTGACTATTTCTTTTTCAAAATCCATATGCTATACTTGGTCTACTGCGCGGGATTCCCATGCAGATTTATAAGAAGGAAGTGTTACTTATGGCGCGTTTGACAATTTATAAGGACAATCAGGAGAATGCTACTGTTGTATCCAATCTTTTTATTGATGAATATATGAAAGATGCCAATGATGCACAGTTAAAGGTCTATCTTTATCTGCTCCGTATGATGAATGCCAAACAGGCTACCAGTGTGTCCGATATTGCGGACAAGTTCAACCATACAGAAAAGGACATTATCAGAGCCTTGAAATATTGGGAAAAGCAGCAGCTGATGGAACTGGATTTCGACCAGGACAAGACCCTTGTGGGCATCCATATGCATACGCCGGAGGAGGCGCTTTCCCACAGTGCTTCTCCTGCCGGGAAATTTGTTCCCTCTTCCGGGGAGATTGCCCTTGTTCCCCAGGTGTCCACAGCAGTTCAGGCTCCCCTTTTTATGAAGCCCGTTTATTCTGCTGAACAGTTACTGGAGTTTAAGAACAGGGAGAACACCGCACAGCTTTTATTTATTACAGAAACCTATATCGGAAAGCCCTTAACTCCTTCTGAAATCAAAACCATCCTTTTCTTCACGGATGAACTGCGTTTTTCAGACGATTTAATTGACTACCTGCTGCAGTACTGCGTGGGAAAGGGCAAAAAGGATTTCAAATACATTGAAAAGGTTGCCATAAGCTGGGCAGAGCAGGGAATTTCCACCCCCGAAGAAGCCCAGAAGCAGGGTGGGCAGTACAGCAAGGATGTTTACGATATTGTAAAGGCTCTGGGAAGTAGCAATATGCCCACAGAAGCCGAAATAGGCTTCATCAACAGATGGACCGTGGATTTCTGCTTTTCCAAAGACATTATACTGGAAGCATGCCGCCGCACTGTTCTTGCCGTAAATAGCAATCGTTTTAAATACGCGGATGCGCTGCTGAAAAACTGGCATGAGCAGAACGTAAAGCAGACTTCCGACATCTTAAAGCTGGATGAAAACTACCATCAGAAAAAGAAAACCCAGAGCACTGCCTCCAGAACCTACACAAACCGGTTCAACCAGTTTGCTCAGAATACATACGATTTTGACGCTTTGGAAAAAGAACTTTTAAGCAACTAATCCGGAGGGCACAGATTTGGCATTAAGCAGCTCACAGTATGAAACCATCTTAAGAGGATATGAAAAGAAGCGGGATGACAACCATTATCTTCTGGAAGCCAGACGCAAAAAGGTTTACGATACCATTCCCGAGTATCAGGCTCTGGAGGAATCCGTCGGCACTCAGGCAGCGGCAGCCGCCCGGAGCATGCTTTCGGGAGATGAAACTGCCCTTCCTCTTCTAAAGGAAAAGCTCAGCCGCCAGAAAGCTGCCCGTCTGGAGCTTTTAAAAGCCCATGGTTTTCCCGCTGATTATCTGGAACCGGTCTATGACTGCCCTGACTGTCAGGATACCGGCTATATTACCACCCCCGACGGCACAAAGGCGAAATGCCATTGTTTCCGCAGGCAGGAACTGGAAATTCTTTATGCCCAGTCAAATATTCAGGAAATGATAGAGCGGGAGAATTTTTCCACCCTTTCCTACGAATATTATCAGGGTGAGGATTTAAAGCATTTTGAAGCCGCCGTGGGATTATGTCGAAAATTTGTACAAAACTTCAAACAGGACTACCACAATTTATTTTTTTATGGTACAGTAGGAACCGGAAAAAGTTTTCTATCAGGGTGTATCGCCAGAGAACTTTTGCAGGCAGGCTGTTCCGTTATCTATTTCAGCGCCTCAGGCTTATTCGATACTCTCGCATACTATTCCTTTGATATAAAGGCAAAAGAATCCCTTCAGGCTTTTTATGAAGATTTGTATGGCTGTGACCTTTTAATTATTGATGATTTGGGAACAGAGGTAACAAACAGCTTTGTCACCTCGCAGCTTTTCTCCTGTCTGAACGAAAGGGCGCTGGGTAGAAAATCTGTTATTATTTCCACAAATTTAAGTCTGGAGGAATTGCGGGACCGCTATTCCGACAGAATTTTTTCCCGGATTACCACAGGCTTTTCCTTATGTAAGCTGACCGGACCGGATATCCGTATTTACAAAAAACGACAGTCGTCTAAAAATTAAAAAGGAGAGAACATTTTCATGGGCAACCGCGAAGAAAAAAGAAATCTGGAAACCATTCCTGTAGGTTCTTTGGGAATGATTGCACTGGAAGGCTGCAAGCCTTTAGGTGAGAAAGTAGACCAATATCTTGTAAAATGGAGAGCTGAGAGAGAGAGTGAACATAAGGATTCCCTCGCTTTTGCCGGCTACCAGCGTGATTCTTATTTATTAAATGCCAAAGTTCCCCGGTTTGGTTCCGGCGAAGCAAAGGGCATGATTCTGGAATCTGTTCGCGGTACAGACCTTTACCTGTTAGTGGATGTATGTAACTACTCCTTAACCTATTCCTTAAGCGGTCATGAAAACCATATGTCACCGGATGACCATTATCAGGATTTAAAACGTGTCATCGCTGCTGTGGGGGGAAAAGCAAGAAGAATTACAGTTATCATGCCTTTCCTGTACGAAAGCCGCCAGCATAAGAGAACCGCCAGAGAATCTCTGGACTGCGCTCTTGCCCTTCAGGAGCTTGTACAGATGGGCGTTGACAATATCATCACCTTTGATGCCCATGACCCCCGGGTACAGAACGCGATTCCTCTGCATGGCTTTGAAACCATCCAGCCCGCTTATCAGTTTATCAAGGGACTGCTGCGCAATGTAAGGGATTTGAAGATTGATTCCGACCACATGATGGTTATCAGCCCGGATGAGGGCGGTATGAGCCGTGCTATCTATATTGCCAACGTTCTTGGTCTGGATATGGGTATGTTCTATAAGAGAAGAGATTACACCAGAATCGTAAACGGCCGTAACCCGATTGTTGCCCATGAATTTCTGGGTACCAGCGTAGAGGGAAAAGACATGATTATCATCGATGACATGATTTCTTCCGGCGAAAGCGTTCTGGAAGTTGCCGCTGCCCTGAAAGAGCGTAAAGCAAACAAGATTTTCGTCTTTGCTACCTTCGGTCTGTTTACAAGCGGTCTGGATAAATTTGACAAGGCTTATGAAGATGGTATCATCGATAAGGTTCTGACTACAAACCTGATTTATCAGACTCCCGATTTACTTAAGAGAGAATGGTATATCAACTGTGATTTGAGCAAATATATTGCCTATATCATTGATACGCTGAACCACGATTCCTCCATCAGTGATTTACTGAATCCCAATGAGAGAATCCAGAATATCGTTGCAAAATATAAAAAGGGCGAATTATAAAGAACAAGTTATAACATAAAAAGCTCCGGGAAATAACAGTTTGGATGCTCTCCATTGTCTGTTTTCCCCGGAGTTTTCTTATTCACACTCTACCGATATTTCGATTTTAAAATTTCTGTCCGAGAATCCGCTCCGCATTGCCATGGAAAACCAGTTCTCTCTCTTCTTCCGTGATTTCTTCTCCATAAATGGCTTCCACATACATTCTGGGATTGCAGATGGGATAATCTGTGCCAAACAGGATTCTGTCTGCTCCCACTTCCCGAATCAGATATTTCAGTACACCATACCGGAATAAACCTGTTCCGGATAAATCAAGACACAGATTTTCATGTTTCTTCATCAGTTCAATATGCTCCGGCACTCTCTGTCTGTCGCCGGGATGCGCTGCCACAAAGGTAATTCCCTTATGCTCCGAAAGCATCCTGTCCATGTTATAGTCAAAGGGAGTATGATAGGAGCAGACCATATGATACTGCTCCGCCACATCCATAATCTCCATCCAGTTCTTTTCCGAAAAATCGCCCCAGCCGTGCATATAATGTACCAGTTCTCCCACCAGCCGGACGCCCTTTTCCTTCATAAATTCAATTTCCTCGCAGGATTCCTTCACATAGGCAGGATGGATATGAAAGCCCGGGGTATAAAAGTCGCCAAACTTCTCCTTAAGCCTTAATGCCTCCCGGTTCAGCTTCCTCAAATCCTCGAAATTCTGCACCTTGTACTTTGTGCTGAGAACGCTTCCGCAAATATGGGTAATCCCCGCTGCCTGAAGCTGTTTTTCCATCCCCTCGCCGTCCAGCGGATATACGTCAGGATACATATTCAGGCTGTAATCCATATTGTCAAAGGGATGTACGTGAAAATCTACAATTGTCCTGCTCATTTTTCTGCTTCCTCCTGCGCACGCTTTTTACGCATGCCCCTTCTGCATTTGCGCCCTGCCTCTGAACTCTAGTTCTCTTTTCTTTCCCGCAGCACCAGCACCCAGTCATTTGCCCTGTCTTTTCTCGCCACAGGGCTTGCCAGCCACTTTTCCACTCCCTGCAAGGTGGTAATATAGCTGTAGGTACCATCCTGAGGATTCATCCAGTAAGCATCCATCTGCTTATCCTTATAATACCGCAAATCCAGTAAAAATTCATCCCCGGAATAGTCATAACAGAAAAGAAATGTTTCTCCGGCAAAGACTGATATTCTGTGATACCGCTCCTTTTGCCCGAAAAGTAACAGTGTATCCATGGGCTTTCCGTTGACAAAGTCCACACTCTCCATCAGTTCCTTCAAGTACCCCAGCTGGGCAGCACCGGGATGGTGCATGGCATCCTGCCAGCTCTCCCTGACGCCGTAAGCGCCCCTTCCCTCTGCCGGAGTATAAAACTGCATAATGGCATTGCTGCCATAGGTATGTCCTGCTGCACCTTCAAAAACAGACCAGTAGGCATATCTTCTCACATCCCATTCTTCCCAGTAGGGATTTCTGGGATTGTGTAAGCCCTGCGGAATTCCTTCATAGGAAGGTTCGCCGTCCAGTGTAGGCTTCATGATGTCATAACCATGGTCCCTGTCCACATACTTCCAGCTATCCTCTCCGAAGAAGGTTTCCTTCCCGGCATTATCATCCCATTCCCCCAGAGAAGCCTGGTCGTAACGCCGGTGCCCTGACTGGTACATATTAAAATCCAGCCATTTTTCTTCATGAAACCATAAGGAAGAAGAGGTTCTTCCAAAAGGATGATAGGTCACAAGCCGTTCCGGGTTATGCTTCTTTAAAATCTCCGCTTCCTCCCTGAAGACGGCTGCCCCTGCATCCCCTCTGACATCGCCTCCCAGAATCCAGATAATATTGGGATATTTTTCAAAACGGCTGCCCAGAAACTCCGCATATCTGCCTATATTTTCTTCATTCAAGACCTCATCCTTCACCAGAGAACCCCAGGCAGGAAGCAGTCCCAGATACAGTCCCATCTCCTTTGCCATATCCAGCGCCTTCTCCACAAATGCCCAGTAAGCAGGCTCCGTCACATTCTTAATCCCCGGTGCCAGCGAGCAGCCGCTTTCCGATACTCCCGGCAGGGTATGTACCAGAACCGTCTGAATCACGTTATAGCCCTTTTCTTTCCTGTTCCGCAGATAAGTATACATACTCTCCTCATCCAGCTTCTGCAGCATCAGCCATGCGGTATCTCCCAGCCAGAAAAAAGGCTTTTCCCCTTCCAGCAGATATTTTTTGTTTTCACTCACCCTGAGGGGCGCCTTTGTCCATTCTTTCATCCTAATCCTCATTTCCGAGCGACTTGTCGCGAAGAGGCGAAGAGAAATTCGCGAAGGCGATTTCTCTTCTGCCATCAAAGCTATTTGTTTTCGCTCCTGAAACAAATAGCCGATTGAAAAATCCGCTATCAGGCAGATTTTTCAATCTAATCTCCATTTCTGCATGAGCATCAGCCCTTTACAGAGCCAATCATGACACCTTTTACAAAATGCTTCTGTACAAAAGGATATAATACAATCAGCGGAATACTGCCGAATACAATAACCGCATATTTCAGCACTTCAATATTCGCCGCACGTACACTCTGTTCCACAGTGGTTGTCATCTCTTCCAACGCCTTCACAGAACTCATAATATTTCTCAAGACAACCTGAAGCGTAAACTTGCTTTCACTGGACAGATAAATAAATGCATCAAAGTAGGAATTCCAGTGAGACACTGCATAATACAGTACCAGTACTGCAATTATGGACTTTGACAGAGGCAGCATCATATTTATCAGTATCTTCCAGTCATCACAGCCATCCAGTCTGGCAGACTCCAGCATCTCTCCCGGAATACTGTTCTGAAAATAGGTTCTCGCAATTACCATATTGTATACAGAAATTGCGCCGGGCAGAACCAATGCCCACATACTGTCCAGAAGTCCAAGACTCTTGATGTTCAGGTAAGTCGGAATCAGGGGTGCCGAGAATATCATAACAAAAATAAACAATGCTGTGAAGAACTTTCTTCCCACAAAATCCTTAACAGACAGCGGGTAAGCCGCCAATATGGTCATAACAATATTTACACAGGTTCCTACCAATGTGTAAACAATGGAATTCCGATAGCCCGTAATCAGACTTTTATTTTCAAAAATCTGTTTATAAGCATCTATATTAAAGCCCTTCGGCCAGAAGGAAACCTGACCTCTGATAACCGCACTCGGAGTAGATAAGGAAGAGGCAATCACATTTAAAATCGGCAGAGCAATCACAAAAAAACAAAGAAGCAAAAACACTGTATTAACTATGTAAAACGCCCGGTTGCTGGCACTTGTTACTTTCCTTTTCATTCTGTATACCTCCTAAAAAAGACTGGTTTCAGAAACTTTATCTGAAATTTTATTTACAATCACCAGAAGAATCAGAGATACCAGTGACTGGAAGATACCAATAGCAGTAGAATAACTGTACTGCATGGAATTCAGACCGATTCTGTAAACGTAGGTAGAGATAATGTCCGAGGTTGCCATATTCAAATCGTTTTGCAAAAGCAATACTTTTTCATAACCGATGGTAAGAATATGTCCGCAGGACATAATCAACAGAATGACTGCTGTCGGCAGAATACTGGGAATATCAATGTAGCGAATCCGCTGCCAGATATTGGCCCCATCCACCGTTGCTGCCTCATGAAGCTCCTGGTCAACTGCCGCCAGTGCTGAAATATAGATAACTGCATTGTAACCTGTTTTCTGCCATACATCAGAAAACACATACAGGGTTTTAAAAAGCTTGGGTTCTCCCATAAAATGAATCGCCTGCCCACCTAAAGCCTGAATCAGATGATTCACAGGACCTGTCAGGGACAAAATCTGGGTTAAAATTCCCACAACCAGTACCGTTGAAATAAAATAGGGCATATAAGTTACCATCTGAACTGTCTTTCCAAACCACCTTACCCTGACATAATTCAGGGCAATCGCCAGCAAAATCGGCGGAAAAACACCTATAATAATTCCATAGGCAGATAGTCCCAGTGTGTTAATCATCAATCTGGAAAACTGTGGGGATGCAAAAAACATTTTAAAATATTTCAAACCCGCAAAAGGGCTATGCCAGATGCCATCTCGGAAGTTATAATCCCTGAATGCTATCTGCGAACCGATTATCGGCATATACTTAAAAACCACCAGATAAATCAGGGGCAACAGGATAATCAGATATAGCTGCCAATGTCTTTTAATTGTTCTTAATTTGTTTTTTCTGTGCTGTCTTCTCTGCTGCACCTTTTTTTCCGCTTCCAACATGGCTTGGATGCTCCTTTCTTTTCTCACGCAAGGAAGGAGGAGCTGTCTGCGCAGTTCCTCTTTCCTTCCACTACTTTTATTTTTTGTTTCTCTTATTTTGCAAAAGCTGATTCATCATAAGCCTTCTGAAGCAGCTCCAGATATCTCGCCAGTCCCACATTGTCCAATGCCTTTAAATAGCTGTCCCATTCGGAATCAATATTCTTTGCACCGGTGATGAACTGAACCATATATTCTTTCTGGGTATCCATGATATTTGTCTTAATCAAAGACATTTCACTGGAATCTGCCTGGCTCATATAGAGATCCGGCATTACAGAGTCCAAAGACTGCTGTACCTTCTGGTGCTCCAGAGATGCCTTATACATAACAACCTGTCGTCCGTTTAAGGGCTTTACATCCTCTGCATAGGGATTTGGATTGGTTGCTTCTGCTGCCAGAAATTCAGGAGTACGAACCAGTGCAACTAACTGTCCAAGACTCTGATTTGTTGTATCTGCATTTGTTCTCTTATAAAGTGCCTTTGTTTCGCCGTCCAGGCCAAGCTCTGTCGTACCTGCATCCAGCAGTTCATAGTGAACTCCTTCGATACCAAGAGAAGAACGATAGGTCTGTGTAGAAATGTAGTCCAACAGCCGGAAAGCTGCTTCCGGATTCGTGCAGGAGCTGGAAATAAAGGTCATTCCACTCTGGAACATAACATAAGGATTCCAGGATGCCACACACTGTCCATCAGGTCCTGCCAATGGAGCCAAAGACTGATACTGCTCCCACTTTTTAGAGTACGGCTCTGTTGAAAGGTCGCAGGCATATCCGGGACGCTGTGCCAGGAAAGCACCAATCACACACTCATCACCAGCCTCATTTACATTGACCTGATTATTCTTATCCTGTGTAAAGGATTCCGGATTTAACAGACCTTCTGCATAAAGCTGATTCAGATACTTCAATCCCTCTTTATATCCTTCCTGTGCCGGCGCGAATGTAACCTTGCCATTATCCACATACAGCTTGTTTGTTTCGGAAGTCAGCTGGAAAGGATTCATCAGAAATCCGTCAAGCTGTGTACCTGCACCGGAGGTAACAGTAGAAAGAGGAATTTCATCATTCGGGTCGCCGTTTCCGTTTGCATCCTTTTCTTTAAAGGCTTTCATTACCTCATAAAACTCTTCTGTGGTGGTCGGCATATTCAGTCCCAGGTTATCCAGCCACTGGGTATTAATCCAAAGCTTCATATTATACTGTACATGCAAAGAACCATCAATATTGGGCAAAGAGTAAATATTGCCGTCAGGAGTAGTAATATACTCTCTCAAACCATCAATCTCTTCAAACGCCTGCTTGTAGCCTACGGATACTGTGTCCAGATAATCATTCAGAGGAATAATCAGACCCTGTTCTCCAAGCGCCTGCTCTGTTGCCTTGTCATAACGGTTAGAGGCACTTACACCGGTTAAAATAATATCCGGCATTTCCCCGGAAGCAAACATGGTGCTCAGTTTTTCCTGTACATTGTCAGAGGAAGCTGCTGTCTGCCATTCCAGATGAATACCGGTTGCTTCCTCGATTTCCTTTACCTGGGCATTGTCTTCCCAGGAGCCTTCTGTATTGGCAGGTGCAAACACGGTTAAAGTAATCGGTTCCTTTACAATAGGAAGTTCTCCCGGTGTATTAAACATGGAATTTTCTGTGTTTTCAGCCAAGGAGCCTGCTGTCGTGGAAGAAGCACCTGCTGCCACACTTCCGCTTTCCTGTGTTGTTCCGTTGGAACCACACCCTCCCAATACGCCTGCCGTCATGATACAGCTCATGAGCAGGGCTAACATCTTTTTCTTTTTCATTTCTTTCCCTCACCTTCTATGTATTCCAACGAGCCGTTTTGGTTCGTCCTGGTGATTCAAAGCTTACCTTTTTTTCTGTTTCTTCACAACTTGAAATCCCTCTGTTGTCGTACAATTCCTCTGGATTATTACCGTACAATTTCCATTTTCCCGTACAAATCCTTCTTTTTTGCCCCGTATTTACTCCTTCCAGGCAGAGGGTGCCACACCATATGCCCTTTTAAATGCCCTTCTAAAGGTTGCCGAACTGCTGTAGCCTACCATTTCCGATATCTTTTCCAAATCAAAATTTCCCTGTGCAATCAGCCTTTTTGCCTTTTCCAGACGAACTCCCTCCAGATAACTGCCAAAGGTTTTCCCCATCGTTTCTTTGAAGAACAGGGAAAAATAGCTTTCCGACAGTCCGAAAGCAGTTGCTGCCATTCCTATTCCCAGTTGTGCATTGGCATAATTGCTTTCGATATATTCCTTCAGCCGCAGAAAATATGCTTCACTCTTGCGATTCCGCAAAGCCTCCATTTTCTCACTCAAATCCAAAAACTGTTTTTTCAGGACAGGCAATGCTGCCTCCAATGTTTCTTGTTTTTCTATTTTTTCTATCAGTTCCTGTATGTTGTCATTTTCTGCAATACTGTTATACAGCCCCAGCAACGTAGCCGTAATATCCGAGGCAACCATTTTTCCGATGGTTCTGGATAAATGTACCTTCTCCAGATTTTCTTCCCTGATTCTGTCAAAAATCATATTCACTGTCTGGACATTTCCGGCTCTGACACTATTAACCAGTTTTTCTTCTACCTCCGATGGATACCATGGCATATTCAGCTTCCATAACTCCCTGCTGTATTCCACACTGCCCGTTTTTTTCTCTCTTTCTGCCTTGTCCGCGCAGTAACATGCCTGATTGAAGGAATATGGAATTTCCTGCTTCTCCGTATAAGCTCCTCCAATTCCCATAAAAACTCCATGCAATTCCCGTTTTCTGATTTCCTCCTGCAATAAACGACTTCCTTCCATTGAAGGTTCTCCCTCCGGAGTATTTTCACAGGCAACAAGAACTGCAATTTTTTCTTCCTCAAAAATATGCCATCCTATAATCACGCTGCCCTTTAGTTCCTCCAGCATTAAAAGAACCTCTTCCCGTCCTTCTTTCACCAGAAGTACAACGCAATAGCAGGCAGCAGCCGTTAAATCCACTCCGGCATGTTCCGATTCCTCAAGAATTTCCTGTTCCGAATGAAACTCTCCTCCAAAAAGCAGGGTCAGAAAATTCTCCTGCAGGATTCCTTTCATGACTCTGTGATTGTCCAGCAAAGCATTAAAGCCCTTCTCCAGATAATCGTATTCCGAAGAGCTCTCCGCAGCGGTTTCGTTTCCTTCTGTATCCATCGCAAACATTCTCTGCATATTCTCCACCAGATTCCGAATCGGCATACTGTATTTATAAGCAAACCGACACCCAAGTGTTATTTCAAATAAAAAGCTGATAAGTAACAGCACGAATGCAATTCCTCTGGTCTGAGCGAAATTCATCATTCCAATTTCTGATGGCAGTGATACCGCAAAAATCAGTTTCCCATCCTCAGACTGCTGACAGGCTACCATTCTTTCTCTTCCATCTTTCTTTATAATTTCACAGCTTCCTATCTCCGGAAGCTCCTCCCAGTCCAGTTCTCCGGCCGTCACGGAATCCTCTTCCATACCTTTTGTAAAAATTTCCGCCAGTCCGGTACCATCTGCTGAAAAAATGGAAACCATACCCTGCATCTGAGTTAGATTTGAAAACATTTTCTCCACATCCACTCTGGTTAAAAGAAACTGTACAACAGCTTCTGCATCGCCTTTCCTTGTAAAGCCACTTCTTATCGGATAGGAAAATGTCAGCGCTTCCTCCACCGTGTCCTCCGTCTTGATTTTCTGCATGGGAAATAACTGCCACTCCCCTGCCCCAAAGCTTTGCTCCAGCCATACTTCATAACTCATAGCCTCATATCTTCTATAATTGTTATAAAAAAATTCCTTTCCCGTTGTCATTCCCTGTTTCCGAAATGAAAAACCATTTTTCAGAACAACGCTGTAATTATAGTACTTGTCTGAATCTGCAAAGGTCTGCTTCAGCATTTCATTGCACCGGACAAGCGTACTGATTCTGGTATCCCCCGGATTTAATCCATCCAGATAATATACCCAGTTCAGTTCACTGTCATTCAGGACAGAAAAAGCCCCCGTTGCCATGATCTCCAGTCTTTTTTCAAACTGATTTCTTCCCTCCGCCAGACTGCTTTTGACAGTTTCCTTATAGTATTTTTCCGTACTGTTTCCCAGGAAAGCAAGCAGAATAAACACAACCAGAAAAGGAACTGCCAGAAGTGTCCCATAGGAGAGCAGCAACGAAGAAAACATTTTCTTTACTTTAAAACGACTTTTCAGACTTTTTTTCATGTACATCCTCTTTTTCTATTTCCTTTGCCATGGAAAGCGCGAGCACATTCCAGTTAATAAATCCCCCGTTCATAACCGGAGTGCCAGCAAAGGGATTATAATATTCGTGTAAGCAACCCGTTTTTTCCAGATCCTTTCCCAGCAGCTTTAAAGAATTTCTGCAAAGTTCCTCTGCTTCTTCCCTGTAGCCATAATTGAGTAATCCTTTAAAAACTGCATAATTTGCTACCAGCCAGACCGGTCCTAACCAGTTTGAGGGATTATTGGTTGCCTCCAGATTAAACATCTTTTCATCCATGGCAAGTGTTGTAACACCATACTCACTGTGAAAGGTTTTCTCATCCCTGTAATGTGCCGCCATCGCCTCTGCTTGTTCCTTTGTTGCAAAGCCTGCGAGCAAAGGAAGGAAACCGCTCCACGTCCTGATTTTAATGGGTAATGTCTTCCAGAACACGCCCAGTCCCTGGTGAAACCAGTCATAGGGTCTGGTTTTGATGTCCACATCCACGGAATAGAAAAACTTATCCCGTTTATCCCAACATTCCTCCAGAATTGTTTTTTTCAGTTTTTCCCTGAAATCTTTTATTTCGTCTGTTTTTTCCCGTGTGCTGCCTGCCAGTTTCAGAAGCCTTCCATAGGCTTCCAGTTCCATCACCATAAATGCATTCAGAAAAATATTGGCAGTGGAAAATTTCGGTCTTCCAAAGGATGCCGGGTCATTATCCATTCCAATCATAATGTCATCACACCAGACAAACAGCCCCTTGTCCTCAAAATAATATGTCTTCCTGTAATACGTTATGTATTTCTCGATTTTTTCCATCTGGGGCAGTATCCATGTATAATCCTTCACAAAATCCCCTATCAGGCATATCTGCTGGCAAAGAAACGGTTTGTGCATATTCAGCAGCACCCCTTCTTTGTGCTTTTGGTTCAGATAAGGTTCCTCATTATCCGCGACCTCAATCATCATGGGAATGTAACCGTCGTCCAGCTGATGGTCAAGAAAATTAAAAACATTTCCCTTTCCATGGCGTACTATCCGCTCCACCAGTTCTTCGCAAAGCTCATCCGATATACTGAGCAGACCATACAAAGACCAGTAGGTATCCCAGTCCCAGACATTGCCATCATATACAGAGCCCGGGTCGATAAAGGGATACCGGATAAAGGCTCTCGGCTCCTTTAAACATATTTCTATATTCTTTTGCACATATTCCAGGACTTCCTTTTCATATTGCATCGGAATTTTCCTCCCTTTCCCCTGTTCCGTTTTCTTCTGCTATCTCTGTAGCTCTCTTAAATGCACGCCTGCTTTACTGCCTGCTGCCACCCTCCGTAGCGGCTTTTCGCTTCCTGCCGCTCCAGCTTCGGCACATATTTATTATACACTATTTTTCCAAAAATAATTTCCTCCTGATACAATCCACAGGAAATTCCTGCCAGAAATGCCGCTCCCATTCCCGAAAGCTCCTGTACCGGCGGCAGGCTCACCTTCATCCCTGCAATGTCACTTTGAAACTGCATCAGATAGGCATTCTGTGTCGGTCCGCCGTCTGCCCTTAATTCTGTCAATGGACTTCCCAGTTCCTCCTGCATCAGGCGAAGCAAATCTGTAATCTGATAGGCGATACAGTCCAGACCGGCTCTGACAATTTCATTTTTTCCCGTTGTTCTGCTGATTCCGGTCAGAATCCCCCTGACAGAGGGCTTCCAGTAGGGTGCCCCCAGTCCGGTAAAAGCAGGAACCAGATAGCAGGTATCGGATGGATTTGCCTGCCTTGCCAGCACTTCTGTTTCTGCTGCAGAAGTAATCAGCTGTACCTCATCCTTCAGCCAGCTAATCACCGCCCCCGTATAATTCAAATTTCCTTCCAGTACATAGGATACCTTTCCGTTTCGCCCCCAGGCAATGCTGCTTGCCAGTCCCTTTTGGCTGAAAATTCTTTTTTCACCTGTATTAAGCATAACGGAGGAGCCGGTTCCATAGGTAGCCTTTAACTGCCCCTTCTTCCGGCAGTTCTGTCCGAAAAGCGCTCCATGACTATCTCCCAGCACCCCGCAGATTGCTACTGGTTCAGGCAGAAAACCATCCAGTGTGGTATAGCCAAAACAGCTGTCTGACATACAAACCTGAGGCAGTGTTTTTAAAGGAATCCCAAAAAGCCCGCAAATTTCCTCATCCCATTCCAGCTTTTCCAGCGAAAACAGTTGTGTTCTGGAGGCATTAGAATAATCTGTCGCATACACATGCTCCTCTGTCAGATGAAACAGCAGCCAGCTGTCTATTGTTCCAAAGCACAGACGCTCCTCCCGCAAAAGTTCCTTTACTCTTTCCACATTTTCTGTCATCCATGCCATTTTCGCCGCTGAAAAGTATGGAGATAAGGGAAGTCCCGTACTTTTTTGTATTTTGTTCCCGTATTCTTTTAAGTTCCTGATAATCTCCTCTGCCCTGGCGCACTGCCAGACAATCGCATGGCAGGCAGGTTCCCCCGTTTTTCTGTCCCATGCCGCCGTGGTTTCCCGCTGATTGGAAATGCCAACCGCCTTCACCTTAGCAGGAGAAACTCCTGCTTTTTCTACTACCTCCCGGCATACCTGATAAACATTACAGAGGATTTCCTCTAAATCATGCTCTACCCAGCCTTCCTTCGTAATAATCTGCCTGTGAGGACGGTCTGCCCTTGCCACCATTTCTCCAGTTTCGTCAAATAAAAGGGCTTTTGTTCCCTGAGTGCTCTGGTCAATCGACAATATGTACATGTATGCCGTTCTCCTTTTTTTCCGCTTTCTGATTTTTTCCGCTAAAGTGATATCTTTCAGACTTGCTGCCGTGTCAGGGCAATCCGCACAATATTTTCTGCATTCAGCCCGTAATAATCAAATATCTCCTGGGATTTTCCCGTTATCACAGGTGCATCCGGCAAAGTCAGATTTATCACTCTGCAGGGTGCCTCCTTTGCAGTAAGCTGTGCCACCATAGAGCCAAGCCCCCCATATGGAGAATGTTCCTCCACAGTAATGATAAATCCTGTTCCGGCAGCCCGCAAAACCGCCTGCTCATCTATCGGCTTTACACAGTACATATCCAGAACCAAAGCATGGATTCCCTGCTCTGCCAGCATTTCTCCGGCTTTCTTCGCAGCCTGCACCATCTCTCCGCAGGCAATGATTGCCAAATCCTGCCCCTCGTTTAAAACGGTAGCCTGATTCAATACAAAAGGAACTTTTCCTTCCTCATAAATATCCTCCACCGCATTTCTCCCCACCCGGATATAGGCAGGCTCCTCATCTGTAAGGAGTGCTTCCATCAGTTTTTCCGATTGCAGCCTGTCCGAGGGCAGATAAATCCGCATCCCCGGAATAGAACCCAGGGTAGCAATATCTGTAGCCGAATGATGCGTCATCCCCAGAGCTCCATAGGAAACCCCACCGGAAATGCCAAGTAAGGTAACATTTGTGTGGGAATATGCCACATCTACCTTTACCTGTTCCATGGAACGGGTTGATAAAAAACATGCCGGCGAAACAGCCACTGCCTTTTTCCCACAGGAAGCCATTCCCGCTGCAATGGATACCAGATTCTGCTCTGCAATCCCCACCTCCACAAACTGTTCCGGATACTGCTCCGCAAAAGGTGCCATGGAACCGCTGCCTCTGGAATCCGAGCACAAAACAACAATATCCTTATCCTCAGATGCTTTCTGTAAAAGCACATTACAAATTGCCTGCTTATTTGCTATTTTCATATTCTTCCTCATTTCTGCGTGCTCTTTATCGTAGCTAAAACTTTTGCGCAAGCACTAATCCTCTTTTTGCAGCATTTTTTCTTCAAGCTCCTCTACTGCCTGTTCGTATTGTTCCTTTGAAAATACCTTATGATGCCATGCCACCTGATTTTCCATAAAGGAAATGCCGCAGCCCTTTACGGTATTGGCAATAATGACTGTCGGTTTTCCTTTCGTTTCCTCTGCTGCTGTCAGTGCGGCATCCATCGCACGCATATCATTTCCCGGGATGGAAATTACATTCCACCCAAACACAGTCCATCTTTCTTCCTGATGGTCATGTGCCATCACTTCCTCTGTCGTACCGGAAATCTGCAATCTGTTTCTGTCTACAATGGCGCACAGATTATCCAGATGATAATGTCCGCCTGCCATAGCTCCCTCCCAGACGCTTCCTTCTGCCAGTTCGCCATCCCCCATAATGGTATACACCCGATAAGCTCTCTTATCCATTTTTCCCGCCAGTGCCATGCCGATTGCTACCGGAAGTCCATGTCCAAGAGAACCGGAATTCATCTCTATTCCGGGAATTTTATTATTCGGATGACCGATAAACCTTGACTGGAATGCAGAATAGGTTTCCATCAGTTCCGTTTTGTCAAAATATCCCTTATCTGCCAGAATACAGTACAGGGATTCTACCGAATGTCCCTTGCTTAAAATAAAACGGTCCCTGTCCGAGTCTTTCCGGTTCTGCGGGGTGCAGTTCAGATGTTTATAATAAAGGGCAATCAAAGCCTCCATCTCACTCATATCCCCACCGATATGTCCGCATCCGGCACGGTAAACAAGTTCAACCACATCCCGTCTGATTTTACATGCCTTTTTTTCCAATGCTTTTATTTCTTCCATTCACTCTTTCCATACCTTTCTGTCACCTGTCATTTTCCATTACGCCCTTCCCCTGATACCTTCTCTGCCTTACCTGTTTATCCCTCTTCCTTAGTGTATTCTCATTTCTGCGCCTGTTCTCTTCTCATGCCGAACAGGCTTCCTCTCTCCTGTAATCACTCTCCGCGCAGATAGGCTTTTACCTCTTCCTCAATCGGGTCGTACAAGTCCGGTTTGATTCCAATATATTTACATGCCTCATAGAGAATCGGCACCACATTCTGATGAATCCCGACGCAATGGTGAATGTACGGACCTTCTACAATTTTGGCTTCCAGTCTTTTAATATTATCTACTTCTATCCACAGATAAGTTCCCATTCCTTTGGGGCCATCCACACCTTTTGCATTTCCCAAAAGAAGGCTGTATTCCCCGTTATCACCGTCAAATCTTGCCAGTGTTATTTCTCCCTTTTTCGCCTGTGCCGTAACAGCTCCCGGGTAATCAAAAGCCAGTGGATAGGTAATGACAGGCTTTTCATCTGCCACGGAAATCGGCCATGGTCCGCAATGCTGCAATAATTCCCCATCAGGTATATCCGGATGCCTGATGGTCCAGTCTGCAAAAAAGCTTCTCTTTTCGTTTCCCGCAGCAGCCTCTACCATCAATGCCGTTACCGCTCCGTGAATATCCGTTTCACAGACAATCGGAATACCCTTTTCATTCAAAAGTGCGTTTGCCGCACAGGGCATAATCCCCAATTCCCCCTGTAAAGCATTCCAGCATTGGATTGCTCCCGCATTGCAATGATATTGCTTTACAAGATGCTCCATAGCCGTTGCCAGGGCAGCTATCTTTTCCAACTGCTCTTCCGTAACCCGGATATCCATTTTTTCCTTGCAGTAGCGGATTGTTTCCTCCACCTCTTCTCTTTCTTCAAGGCAACGCTTTACCTCCCCCGTCAGTTCCGGCAAAGGAATCGGTGACAACTGGATATTAAATTTTTCCAGCAGCTCCCCTTCGTTGCACATAGTAGACCAGAAGTCAAAGGGACGGGGACCAATCTGCAGGATTCGGATATTCCGAAAAGTCTTTACGACATTGCATACCGCCAGAAAATCTTTTACACCTCTCTCAAACACTGCATCTTCCAGGCGGCAGTTCGTCAGATAAGTAAACGGCACCTGAAACCTTCTTAATACCTTACCTGTGGCAAACAGTCCACACTGGGAATCCCTGAGGCGTACACCATTTTCATCAGGTCTTTCGTCCAGCGGTCCCCACAAGAGCACCGGTACGCCCAAATCCTTCGCCAGTCTGGCACATAAATATTCTGTTCCAAAGTTGCAATGTGCAAGAAACAGTCCATCCACCTTCTCCTGCCGGAATTTTTCCAATATTCTCAGTCTGTCCTCTTCGTTATACAAAAGACCTTCTTCATTGATATCATCAATATCAACAAAATCTACTCCTAGTTCCCGTAACTTTTCTGCCGTCAATTTTCTGTACTTCACCGCATCCGGTGCGCTGAAAATACTTCTCCTTGTGGGTGCAAAACCGATTTTTACTTTTTCCATACATACCTTCCTTTCCTTGTAAATACATTGTCTACCTGTAAGTCGTTGCCTGTCTGCTTGTAAGTCGCTCCTGTCTGCTTATAAATATGTTGTTTTCTTTATTATCTTGTTCCTAAAACTTAATATCAACTTAATATTTAGTATTTTTAATATTATCATTGACTTAATAAACTTAATTTTTTATAATAATCACAACAGCTTTTTGTCTGAAGTTTTTCATTGTCAGCATTTTTGTAACTATTTAATAATATTTCATATCTGCAATATAGAAAGAGGAACAGTAATGGCTGTAACCGCAAAAGATTTAGCGAAAAAACTGAATTTGTCTGAAGCTGCCGTTTCCATGGCACTTAACCATAAACCCGGAGTCAGTACAAAGACGAGGCAAAGGGTCATTCAGGCAGCCGAAGAAATGGGGTTTGATTTGACCAGATGGACTGAGGCCGCAAGAAAACCTCCCGTCCATCAGGGCACCGTTACCCTGATTATTTATAAAAAACACGGGGCTATCGTTACGGACAGTCCTTTTTTCAGTCAGTTGACAGAGGGCATTCAGCAGGGCTGTAAGCAGGCAGACTATAGTTTGAATATTTGTTACTTCTATGAAGAGGACGATATAGAAAAGCAGCTCAAGACACTCCCTTATTGTAATGGGATTATTCTGCTTGCCACAGAAATGCATGTAGAAGATTTCAGACCTTTTTATAATTTATCTCTTCCGCTGGTCGTTCTGGATACTTATTATGACACTCTGCCCTGGGATTGCGTTCTGATTAACAATCTGCAGGGAGCTTTCAGCGCGACAAATTATATTATCCAACAGACGAAATCGCAACCCGGATATTTGCGCTCTGCCTATCCCATCGGAAATTTTAATGAGCGGGCAGACGGATTTTTCAGAGCAATCCGCGCCAATGGAATGTCCGCCTCCAAATCTCAGATGCTTTATCTTACTCCCTCTACGGAAGGAGCCTACGCTGATATGTGTTCTCTGCTTGCATCCGGTGAAGAACCTGTAAATTGCTACTTTGCCGACAACGACTCCATTGCCATCGGAGCCATAAAAGCTTTTCAGGAAGCAGGCTATCGCATTCCCCATGACGTCAGCATCATTGGATTCGACAACATTCCTCTGTGTACTTATGTAGCGCCCGCTCTGACTACCATTAATGTTCCCAAACAATACATGGGACGAATGGCTGTTCAACGCCTGATTCAAACTTTACGGGAAACAGAACACTATCCAACAAAAATTGAAATCAGAACAAACCTGGTAAAAAGAAATTCTATCAGGTAGTGTTTTGCAGATTATAACTGCAAATTCTCCTTGTCTTATAGAATATTTTATGATATGATGATTTTACTTTGCAGTATTTCTTCCTGCAATTCTTACTATCTGGCAATTCGCCATTTTTCAAACATCTAATTTTCATATTCCAAAGGAGGACTTTGCCTATGGCAGTCAAAAAGCATGCAGCACCTTATACCCTGACTGACATTCTTGGAGCGCCCCTGTCTGAACAGGAAGCCGTTTCTCTCGTCAGTAAAAACACCTCCCCGAATACCTTTCGCAGCTTTAACATCATGAAAGAGGTATACCGCCGGAAACTCTTACAATTCCTGATGGGAAAAAGGGGGCTTTCCATTACCTATGATACAGTTTTTAAGTATGTAATGATGCCCGGTGGTACCACAGACAGGCTGGAACAGTTCTTAACAGCAATATTGGACGAACCAGTCCAAATCAAACAAATTCTTCCTCAGGAGGGAAGCCAGCTTGTAGAATCCAGTTCTTTCATCATTGCAGATATTATTGTCAGTACCAAAGACGGCTCTATCATGAACGTGGAAATTCAGAAAATCGGCTACGACTTTCCTGGAGAACGGGCAAGCTGCTACACCGCCGATATGATTATGCGGCAGTATAACTACTTAAAAAGCAGAAACCAGAACTTTACTTACCGAGATATGAAGCCTGTTTATCTCATCGTCTTTATGGAAAACAGTCCCTCGCTTTTTAAATCCACCAGTCGATACATTCATAAAAAATGCTCCCATTTTGATACTGATATTAAACTTAATCTTCTGGAAAATATTATTTTCATTTCCCTTGACACTTTTCATTCCATGATTCACAATATAAATACAACACAAGATGCTTGGCTTGAATTTCTGACAGAGGACAATCCTGAAAAAATTGTCCAGTTCGTAAACCAGTTTCCAGAATTTCTTCCATGTTATCAGGATTTGATTTCGTTTCGTGAAAAACCAGAGGAGTTGATTCATATGTTTTCCGACGCTTTAAAAGAATTGGATAAAAATACCGAACGTTATATGGTAGAGGAACTGAATAAAGAAGTTGCCAATTTAAAAGAAGAATTGAATAGGCAGGCTACCGCACTAACTGAAAAAACCCGCGAATTAGACAGAAATACGCACCGTATGCAGGCGTCGGATAGACATGTAACCCACCTGCAGGAAGCCCTTGCCGAGAAAAACCTTACCATCTCTCAACAAAATTCTGAACTTTCCGATATGCGATTGCTGATTCAATCCCTTACGCAGAAATTGGAAAAATATGAGAGTACTTCTGAAAATGTTTCTTCCTCTCTCTGATTTTTTTATTTTCATAAAAAGGAGTTTCCCGCCAGTCTGGCGGGAAACTCCTTTAAAACTTTATTTATGACATATATAACCCCACTGGCAGTCCCCGCAGATTTCTCTGCCTTTTCCCACCAGTAATATTTTTTCTGAAACCAGCTTTTCAAACTCCAGAAATGGAATTTCCGTACCGGCTGTCAGACCACATTTCTCCAATACAGCTGCATCATATCTGGACACCTTTCCGAAAGTTTCACACAAGCCTTCTTTGTTATGTGGACAGGCAACACAGATATCATCCGTATTTTCCTCCAGAATAACTTTGGGATTCTTCTCCAATGCCAGTTTCATTTCTCCCATGTGTTTTGTGAAGCCATCACTATATCCCTTTCCCTCAAAAAAGGCAAGACACATACCATGATGGGGTCTGATTCGATATTGTTTCTCCACTTTCAAAGGGTCTGTTCCTCCCTTACAGTTCGCCGATGCGCAGCAGTTTGGATAATCTCTTACTCAATCCAAGTGCCAATGCAATCTTAATCAGGTCGGGAATGATAAAGGGAATGACACACCAGGAAAGAACTGTTGCAATACCGATTGCACCTGTTTTCTGGGTATAAACTACCATAAACCAAACTGTACCAACGGCATAGCAGACAACCAGTCCAAGTACCATGGACACAGCCAGTACCCATGTTTTCTTACCCAGAAGCTTTTCCATTAACCACATTACCAGCGCGGAAAACAGAAAACCAATAATGTATCCGCCGGTATTTCCAAGCAGAGTACCAAGTCCGCCGGAAAATCCTGCAAATACAGGAATACCAATCGCACCAAGCAGAATATAAATCAGCACTGCCATGCTGCCTCTTTTCCCGCCAAGTACACCTACTGTCAAAAATACCGCAAAGGTCTGCAGGGTAAAGGGAACTGTTGCAGGGATGGATATCCAGGAACAAATTGCCATCAAAACGGCAAATACTGCAATATAAACCATATCATACGTCTTACTTCTTACTACTGTCTGTGATGCCATAGGAATCCTCATTTCCGCGCACTTATGCTGCGCTGTATTATAGTTTCAAAATTTCCATGGTTCATCGTAGCATTCTTTTCCTTGATTGTCAACCAGTTAAATGTATCGGTTGATAATTGTTTTCTCACCCGGTATACCTGTCATAATAAATATCCTGTATCTGTTCTCCATTTTCATTCCAGAAAGTTACCTCACCGGAATTTAAGGGCAGTACCGTTACAAAGGGCTTTCCGGAATCCACAGAAATTACCTGCTGCTCCTGTCCGTTATCTATGACAATTCTACTGATATTCTGCTGATTCATGGAAAGAAGTGCCTCTCCATAATCTTCATAAATAATCTTCTGCACACCTTGCTCTATATAAGGTGCTTCTCCACCTTCCCTGAAAAAATAGCCAAAGGAAAAGCCCTTTCTATTCAGATAAACGGCATAGGTGTAATTCTCTTTTTCCGGGCTGTACGCCAGCACCGCATAAAGATTTTCATCCCCGGCTTCAACAGTCTGCCAGTCCTCTTCCACCTGCATTGCTTTCCGCATATCCTTTTCTATGTTTTTTTCGCTGACTCCGAACCAATCTGCCTGGATAATAATAACGACTCCCAGAGCAATAATCAGACAAGCCTCAAAAATCATCCATCCTGTTATGTTTCTTCTGTTTTTCATTGTAATTGCCTAAATCCTCCAAAGATTTTCCTGTATTTCTTTCCATGCCATGTTATACCCACACACGTTGTCAAGTCTAACACATATGTTCAGGCTGTCAACCCCTTTTCGGCATGTCTGCCGAAAATAAAAGGGCATGGCACTTGACCATACCCATAATTTCTAATTGAAAAGGCGTTAAAAAACGATTCTGGAAATTTGCGTGAATAATCATTTTTCAGCTTCAGATTCGTATCTGGCAAGTTTTCGGGAAAGTTCCCGAATAAGCGATTCCTGTTCCGCAAGGCGAGTATCTTTCTCTACAAGACGAGTATCCTTCTCTGCAATCACTGTATCCTTCTCTGCAAGACGAGTATCCTTCTCCGCAATCACTGTATCCTTCTCTGCAAGACGAGTATCCTTCTCCACAATCGCTGTATTTAATTCTGCTTTTAAGTCCTCCACCTGTTTATTCAGTTCTTCTACCATATAGCGCTCTGTATTTCTGTCCATCTCTCTGAGGGCATCGGAAAACATATGTATCAACTCCTCCGGTTTTTTCCTGAATCTGATGATATCCTGATAATATGGCAGAAATTCCGGAAACTGGTTTACAAACCGGACTATCTCTTCCGGGTTATCCTCCGTCAGGAATTTCAGCCATGCCTCCTGCTTTGTAGTTATATTGTGGACTACGGACCCAAATGTGTCAAGGGAAATGAAGATAATATTTTCAAGAAGATTAAGTTTAATATCAGTATTGAAGCGGGAACACTTTTTATGAATATACTGGCTGGTAGTATGGAAGAGTGCAGGGCTGTTTTCCATAAAGACGATGAGATAAACTGGCTTCATATCCCGGTATGTAAAGTTCCGGTTTCTGTTTTTTAAGTAGTTATACTGCCGCATAATCATATCTGCGGTATAACAGCTGGCACGTTCTCCAGGGAAATGATAGCCGATTTTCTGGATTTCCACATTCATAATGGAACCATCTCTTGTACTGACAATAATATCCGCAATGATAAAAGAGCCGCTCTCTGCTATCTGGCTGCCTTCCCGGGGCAGGATTTGTTTGATTTGTACCGGTTCCCCAAGAATAACGGACAAAAACTGCTCCAGCCGGTCTGTTGTTCCGCCGGGCATCATGACATATTTAAAAACACTGTCATAGGTAATGGAAAGTCCCCTTTTTCCCATCAGAAATTGTAACAGCTTCCTGCGGTATACCTCTTCCATGATGTTAAAGCTTCGGAATGTATCAGAATCCGTTGACTGCTTTATCATTGCAAGTGCTTCCTGTTCTGTAATAGGGTCGCCGAGAATATCAGCAAGGGTGTAAGATGTGCTTTTGACTGCCATAGGCAAAGCCCTCCTTTGAATTGTAAGATGTGTTTTGAAAAAGTGGCTGAATCGCCTGATTGATTGGAACTCATAAGAATTTTGTTTTTTATATAATATCATAGTAAAGATAAATCATCAACTATTTTCGCTATTTTTCTTCTTCTCATTCTTTTTTCTTACAACACTAGGATGTTGAAACGCCTTGCATTTTTGTATGGAGTATGCTATACTCATACCTGTTGCAAAACCCGAAAAATAAGGTCTTATAGGGTTTTCGCCGATTCCCGGCGTAAGGTCATATACCTTCGGTATATGCCTTCCGTAGCATACGTCAGATGTTCATGCATGCATGGCTGCCTGACCCATAGCTGCGCGAAAATGAATCGAGTGTTCGTGACCTTCCACTCGTAAAACAAAACTAAAGGAGAAAAGAAAAATGAATCAAAAAGTACGTTACCTTGTTCACGCAGCGGTCATCGCTGCTCTTTATGTGGTGCTCACCTTTCTGGCAAATGCACTGGGGCTGGCAAATTATGCCGTTCAGTTACGCTTCTCGGAAGCCCTGACTATTCTTCCCTTTTTTACCCCTGCCGCCATACCTGGTCTTACCATCGGCTGCCTGCTTTCCAATATTTTAACAGGCTGTGCGCTCCCCGATATTATATGCGGCACCCTTGCCACATTGATTGGCGCCTTTTTTACTTATCTTCTTCGTAAGAACAAATGGCTGGCTCCTGTTCCTCCGATTGTAGCCAATACCATCATTGTTCCCTTTGTACTGCTTTATGCTTATGGCATTCAGCCCCTCTGGCTGTCTTTCCTGACAGTAGGTGCCGGAGAAATTTTATCCTGTGGTGTTTTGGGTCTTTTGCTTTTAAATGTTTTAAACAAGTACAAATATCAGATTTTCGGAGAAAAATAAACCGCCCATATACAGAGTCAAAGGAAGGGGCTGTTGCAAAACAGGTGAATAATCACCTATGAAGCAGCAGCCCCTTCCTTCTTTTACTTTCTAGTATAGGTAATAAAGCAGTTCCCGTTTTCTGCAAACCATTCCGTAGAGTCATTCATTCCCTTTTTATAAAGAGTACCCGTGGAAGGCTCCATAATTACCACGTTATATTCATTAAAGCCTGTTACCAGCACCGCTTCACCGTTTTCCAGAAGCGCCAGCACCGGTATATCCTGATTGACATAGTACAGCAGTGCATCCAGATTGCAGCCTGTCAAATCCAGCACCTGGGCGTCCACCAGATTTTCTTCCAGAATTTCCATAACAGACATTCCCTGTCCCAGCAGATATTCCGAGTTTCTTACCAGCCCTTCCAGCCCGAAAATTGTATCCAGGCAGACCGCCAGACTGTTCTTTTCCTCTGTGACAGACGCCTCCTTGATTGCCATAATCTGATTCCTGCTGACTCTGTTGCCCCGCATCCAGATACAGTCACCACTTCCGTCTACCACAACCCCCGCTTCTTCATAGGCAAGATTCACCGCCCCTGCCGGAGAAGTGAAAATACCGTCCACCCCATAGGGTCCATAAACATAATAGCGGTTTTTCGTATCTCCTTCGGGCAATGTCAGCTCTCTTCCCCCCTCAAAAACAACCTCTTTGGGGTTCAGCTTCTTGATGGTCTTACTGTCAATCACTGCCCTTGCCTGAATCTGGACATATTTTTCATAAATATCTATTACCGCCGTGACAATCTTATTTTTTCCGCTGACCATTTCCGTATTATTCGTAATCTGGTCCGGCACTGCTTCCGTATAAACGCCGTTTTCGCTGCACTGTACCCGGTTTAACGTAATCTGGTTTCCCTCCACCTCGCAGGAAACCACATAAATCCCTTCTACCTCATATTGCTTTAACTGGGTCCCTGACGAATCGCAGATTCCGATTTTGTACATGGGGAAAAAGGTTCTGCCGGAATTTTCCCGGACAATATCCTCTTTTTTCGCGACTCCATATATAATATCCTCTTCCATGAATCCAAGCGGACGAATCGCCTCATCCTCCGCAACGGTAATCCGGCTCATGGTTTCTGTCGTCAGATTGCGGATATTCAGCACACTGCTGTGATAATTATCCTCTCCCTCCGGCCAGACCAGAATCCTGTGGTCTGAGGACACCTGCAGATTTTCATCCTGGGTTTCCTGAATCAGGGGCGTACAGGTTCTCTCCGCCAGGTCAATGCAATATACCACATTTCCCAGTTCCAGATACAGTTTTCTGTCCCGGTTCAGATATAAAAGCTGCTCCAGCTCTGCCGCCAGCACAGAATAGGTTTTATCGTAGGGAATATAAATTAACTCCTCAATGGTATTCATGCTGCTGTTATAGGTATAAAGCTGGATTCCGACTTCCCCTTCATGCCGTCCTCTGTTCATATAACCGTACACGGCAAACTGGACATTTCCGCCCTCATCCACATCCAGTATTTTGATGCTGTGTTCTGCCCAGATGGTTCTTTCATCCACATTATTTTCATCATAAAAGCTGAAAATAACAATCAGCTTATTTTCTGTTGCCTCATAGCTGAACAGTCTGTTTGCCACCTCAAATACGACTGTATTCCCATCCTCACTCTCCACCATGGGAATATCCGTCCCCGTAATGCCCAGAAGCAGCTTATCGTTGGCATATATCTGCCCTGCCTCCGGCACCTGGGTCATCGTTCTCTCATAATCCAGCAGGTACATTCTGTCCGTGGTATATCGAACCCGGTAATGCTCCTCTACCAGATAATAAACCGTCTTTTTCCCCTCTGTGGTAGACACCACATAATCCATCAGGAAAGAAGCCGTCTGGCTTGCCAGCTCCGTCAGAGATACCACTGGGGCAGTGATTTCCTGCACCGGCAAATCTCCCCAGGTAATCTGCTTAAAGCTGCTGTGGATATTTACCTTATGGAAGGAGCTGTTGTCCTCCAGTCTGGAATTTGTTTCCAGATACTTTGTCAGCTCCTTAGCCGCTTCCTTATCATAAAGTCTCTCATGAAAATCCGTCACATATTCCAGCTTTTCCGAAACATGCAGCCCCTCCGACCAGATAACTCTGGTGTAATAGCACGCCTTTTCCCCCTCATCCATCTGCAACACAAAGCAGAGGGAATAATCCGTGTCCTTTTCAATCAAATCCTTTAATGCCACGGTTCCCTGTATTATATTCCCCGTCCGGCTCAGCCCGGAAAGCACGGTATTTTCGATTAGTCGGCTGCCGTCCGCACTTCTGACCTCAATGCTAACCTCCTGAATTTCCCTGCCATAGGTATCAATCACAAAATCCGTATCCCGGCTTTCCCCCAGAATCGTCACCGTATCCCGCTCAAATGCCACATCCACCGCCTGGGTATACCCGTGCAGATGGTTATATTCCCTGCCATCCAGCATCATGGATACCACCGGAAGCGATGCCGGTGCCAAATCCATTGTCAGGTTATCATGGTCTTTATTCATGATTTTTCCCACAATAAAAAATGCCAGTACAAAAACAGCCAGAAAGACTGCCAGCTTCAAAATACTTTTTTTCACAATTCCTTACCTGTCCCTTAACAACTTCCCCAGCGTTGGCGCTACGTTCAAAAATTCCGTTACCCTTTGCACGGCTGCCTCCCCTGCTCCATCCGATGCCCCTCTCTTTTTCATCCTGTTATCCTTCACCGCGCGAATCAGCAGGTTTTTCGGAGTATGCTCCATATCAATAAATTCCAGAATCTGGGTGGAATATCCCTGCTGCTCCAGCATATCTGCCCGCAGGGCATCCGTAATCAGCGCTGCCATTCTTTCCTTTATGACCCCATACCGGAAAACCGGCTCCAGCGTATCGCATTTTATCTGTCTGTTCAGTTCATGCTGGCAACAGGGAACCGCCAGTATGACGCTTGCTCCCCATTTTACCGCCTTCTCCAGGGCATAATCCGTTGCCTTGTCGCAGGCATGCAGGGAAACCACCATATCCACTGCTGTTTCCCCCTCATAATTCTGAATATCTCCGTATTCAAAATGAAGGTCCGTATATTGCAGCTTTTCAGCCAGTGCATTGCAATGCTCAATGACATCCCTCTTCAAATCCAGACCAGTTACCTGAATTTCCCTGCCCTGCACCTGCTTTAAATAATAATACATGGCAAAGGTAAGATAGGACTTTCCGCAGCCGAAATCAATAATCCTTATCCGTCTGTCCGAGGGCAGCTTATCCAGAATATCCTCGATAAATTCCAGATACCGGTTGATTTGGCGGAATTTATCATATCTCGCTTTGGCAATATGCCCGTCCGGTGTCTGCACCCCAAGCCCTATCAGAAAATCCACCGGATTTCCTTCCGGTAAAATGTACTGTTTTGTACGGTTATGTGCCAATTCTTTCTGCGGAGCAGACTGCGCTTCCGTCTTTTTGCGTTTGACCGTTACTGTTCCCTTTTTGCTGACAAGGACTGTCACCCGCTCCCCGTCGCAGGTAATTTCTGCCTGTCTGAACAAAGTTTCCATATAGCCGGACAGCCTGTCCACCATCTCTTCCCGGGTAAAATTGCTGTGAAAAACCTGTGTTCCCCGGTAAAGAGTTTCCTGAAACATCAGCTTTTCCTTTATCTGTACAGGGCGGATTTTCGCCTTCGCCGCCCTGTCTGCATCTCTGGTATTACTGCAGATTATCTGCACAAGGTTTTCCGTTATCAATTCCTGAAATAATTGTCTGCATTCTTTCATATCGTTATCTTCAGCCTCAAATTTTTCCGCGCCTTCCGCCATGCCTTCTTTTATATATTTCATCCAGCAGAAGCACCTGAACCATCGATTCTGTGGGCATATTTTCCTCTTTTTCTTCGTTCTTCAGCATCCTGTGAATTTTTACCGCCAGAAGCCGTACACTGCCCCTGTCCGGGTATTCATCATAAATCATGCTGCCTTCATAATCTGTCAAATCCAGTATTTCCGCAATTCTTCTTCTGACCTTTTTTATCTCATCCGGATAAAGCTGCTGCAGATATTCCATATCCCGCAGACACTGCTCTTCCTGACCGGGTCTGTAATACCCCGGCTGCGCCATATAAAAAGGAAGGGGCTCTTTCCAGCCCCTTACCTGTGTTTCCGGCAACTGCTGCAATAACCTGGCGTGAAAATCCATTGTTTTTCATTCCCACCCAAACTCTTTTATACAGCATATGCTTCTTTTCGGCTGATTGTTCCAGCCTTTTGTTTCCATCCTTTATTTCAGAACCTGAATCCGCGCCATTGCTCTCTGCAATGCGGTTTCCGCTCTCGCAATATCCGTTTCCGGCGTTCTTGAGTGCAGTCTTTCCTCCGCACGATGCAGCGCTGCGCTTGCACGTTCCCCGTCAATTTCTTCCGGCCATTCAATCACCTCTGCCAGAATGGTCACTCTGTCAGGAAGAATTTCAGCAAAACCGGCGTGAAGGGCTGCCATCTTGTCCCCGCCGGCTTCCGTAATATCCAGAATACCGGGCTTGACAATAACTGTCAGCGGAATATGTCCGGGCAGCACACCAATTTCACCCTCTGTTGTATTGAATTCCACCATTTCCACCTGATTTTCATAGAAAATTCTGTCCGGTGTTATGATGCGCAGAAGAAAGCTGTTATTATCAGCCATTCATCCATCCTCCCACTACTTCGTCACCTTTGCCAGAACATCATCAATGCTTCCCGCATTCAGGAAATAGCTTTCCGGTATATCATCATGCTTTCCTTCCAGAATTTCCTTAAAGCCGCGGATTGTTTCGCTTATCGGCACATACTTTCCTTCCAGTCCGGTAAACTGTCCGGCAACGAAGAAAGGCTGTGACAGGAATCTCTGTACCTTACGGGCACGGGAAACGACCAGCTTGTCCTCCTCGGAAAGCTCATCCATACCCAGGATAGCGATGATATCCTGCAATTCCTTGTAGCGCTGCAGAATTTCCTGTACGCCACGGGCTGTTTTATAATGCTCCTCGCCTACAATTCTGGGGTCAAGGATACGGGATGTGGACTCCAGCGGGTCTACCGCAGGATAGATACCAAGCTCTACGATAGAACGGGACAATACGGTTGTCGCATCCAGATGGGCAAAGGTTGTAGCCGGTGCCGGGTCTGTCAGGTCATCCGCAGGCACATAAACCGCCTGTACGGAAGTAATGGAACCGTTCTTTGTAGATGTAATCCTCTCCTGTAAAGCGCCCATTTCTGTCTGCAGGGTAGGCTGATAACCTACCGCAGAGGGCATACGTCCCAACAGCGCGGAAACCTCGCTTCCCGCCTGGGTGAAACGGAAAATGTTATCAATGAAAAGCAGTACATCCTTGCCGCCCTTGTCACGGAAATACTCTGCCATAGTCAGTCCTGTCAGACCAACCCTCATTCTTGCTCCGGGGGGCTCGTTCATCTGACCGAATACCATGGTTGTCTTATCAATAACGCCTGATTCCGTCATTTCATGATAAAGGTCATTTCCCTCTCTGGTACGCTCGCCTACGCCGGTAAATACGGAATAGCCGCCGTGCTCCGTTGCAATATTACGAATCAGCTCCTGAATCAATACGGTCTTACCAACTCCGGCACCGCCGAACAGACCGATTTTTCCACCCTTCTGATAGGGGCAGAGAAGGTCAACAACCTTGATTCCCGTTTCCAGAAGCTCTGTATCCGTAGACTGTTCCTCAAATTTCGGTGCCGGTCTGTGAATCGGCTCATAGGAAACGCCTTCCGGTGCAGGCTTGTTATCAATCGGCTGTCCTAAAACATTGAAAATACGTCCCAGCGTTTTCTCGCCAACGGGAACGGAAATAGGCGCCCCTGTTGCAATTGCCTCCATTCCTCTCTTCAGACCGTCGGTGCTGCCCATTGCAATGCATCTTACCGTATCGTCACCCAGATGCTGGGAAACTTCAACAGTCAGCTCACCGCCGTCCATGGTAGGAATGCGAATTGCCTCATTTATCGAGGGAAGCTTCCCTTCGTCAAAACGGATATCCAGAACCGCTCCAACGACCTGAGTCACTTTACCCTTGTTCTCTCCGGCCATTTCTACCTCTTTCCTGTCCGGGAAATCCCGGACAACTTTTTTTCCTTATCGGAGCAGCCCCACTTAACCAAGTGCTTCTGCTCCGGCTATAATTTCTGTCAGCTCCTGCGTAATGGAGCCCTGTCTTGCTCTGTTATATTTCAGCGCCAAATCGGTAATCATTTCTTCCGCATTGCTGGTTGCATTGTCCATTGCCTGCATACGGGCACCATTCTCACTGGCTGCCGCTTCTACCAGAGCGCCATAAATCAGACTTGCCATATACTTCGGAATAATCATTTCCAGAGCCTCTGTTTCCTCCGGCTCAAAGTTCATAATCGCTTCCGCAGCTTCCTTCTTTGTTTCTTCCTCTTTTTCGGGTACTTCCACCGGAAGAAGCCTCAACAAAGTCGGTACATGGCTGACTGTATTTTTAAATGCTGTATAGGCAAGATAAATTTCTCCGATTTTTCCTGCTGAAAAATCTGCCAGAAGCTCGGAGGTCAGCGCCATTGCATCTGTGTACGCAGGTGCTTCCACAATCTCGCCGCTGTATTCTTTTACTTCATAGCCTTGCCGCAGAAACGCCTCCCGGCCCTTTCCACCCAGAGCATAAATCACAAGTTCCTCCCTGGTCCATTCCGGATTTCTGGTTACAAGCTTTTCCACATTGGAATTGTATCCTCCCGCCAGACCTCTGTTGGAGGTAATCACGATAACCGCTTTCTTATCGGACTTTCCCGGAACCAGATAGGGATGTTCTATATGACCAACGCGCTGCAAGATGCTGTTTACCGTATCAAACATACAGGAAAAATAGCTTTTGGACTGTTCCGCCCCGGCTCTTGCACGCTGCAGCTTGACGGTAGATACCAGCTTCATTGCCTTTGTAATCTGCTGGGTGCCCTGAATACTGCTCCTGCGCCTTTTAATATCCCGCATTGATGCCATATTCTTATCTCCTCACTTATCTTACCGTCTGTTTCCAGGTTTCGATAAACTCTGTCAATGCCTTCTGCAGGGCTTTTTCCGTTTCATCGGAAATTACCTTTTCCGCTGCAATCGCTGCTGGAATCTCTGCGTACCTGGTATCCAGAAACTCGAAGAGTCCCTTTTCAAAGTCTGTGATTTCCTCTACCGGAATTTCCAGCAGATATTTATGGGTTACGGCATAAATAATAATAACCTGATACTGCACTGCCATGGGCTGATACTGGGGCTGCTTCAGGACTTCCTTGATTCTTTCACCCTGTGCCAGCTTTTCCTTGGTATCTTTATCCAGTTCAGAACCAAACTGGGCAAAGGATGCCAGTTCTCTGTACTGTGCCAGTTCGGTACGAATCGGCGCCGCAATCTTCTTCATCGCCTTAATCTGGGCCGCTCCACCTACTCGGGATACGGAAAGGCCCGCATTTACCGCCGGACGGAAACCGGAGTTGAACATTTCTGTTTCCAGATAAATCTGTCCGTCTGTAATGGAAATGACATTGGTCGGAATATAGGCAGATACATCGCCTGCCTGGGTTTCGATAATCGGGAGGGCTGTCAGGGAACCTCCGCCGTACTCATCGCTCATTCTCGCTGCTCTCTCCAGCAGTCTGGAATGAAGATAAAATACATCGCCGGGATATGCCTCACGTCCGGGCGGACGTCTGAGAAGCAAAGAGAGGGTACGGTACGCCGTTGCATGCTTGCTCAGGTCGTCGTAAACAACAAGAACATCCTGTCCCTGCTCCATCCACTCCTCTCCGATTGCACATCCGGAGTAGGGAGCGATATACTGTAAGGGTGCCAAATCACTCGCCGTGGATACTACCACTGTGGTGTAACTCATGGCACCGTACTCTTCCAGTGTCTTTACAATATTGGCAATGGTAGAAGCCTTCTGTCCGATTGCCACATAAATACATTTTACATTCTGCCCCTTCTGGTTGATGATGGTATCCAGGGCAATTGCCGTCTTTCCGGTCTGACGGTCGCCGATAATCAATTCTCGCTGTCCTCTTCCGATAGGCACCATGGCATCAATTGCCTTAATACCTGTCTGTAAAGGAGTGTCTACGCTCTTACGGGTAATAACACCGCTTGCCACACGTTCAATCTTCCGATATTTGGAGGTCTGAACGGGGCCCTTGCCGTCAATAGGCTGTCCCAGAGCATTGACAACACGCCCCAGCAGCGCATCGCCTACCGGGACTTCTACTACACGCCCGGTTGTCTTTACCGTATCACCTTCGCTGATATTTCTTGAATTTCCCAGCAATACGACACCGACATTATCCTCTTCCAGATTCAATACCATGCCGTATACTTCTCCGGGAAATTCCAGAAGTTCTCCCTGCATGGCATTTTCCAGTCCGTGTACACGGGCAATGCCGTCTGCGACCTGTATAACGGTTCCCACATCAGACACATCCAGCGCAGACGCATATCTTTTTATCTGCTCTTTTATTACAGAACTAATTTCTTCCGGTCTTAAATTCATGGAACTGTCGCACCTTTCTTCCAGCCGGACTATCCCAACTGGATTTTTAATAATTGTTTGGTCAAATCATCTAATTTTGTACGGATACTGCTGTCCACCACTCTGTCGCCGATACGGATAATCATTCCGCCGATAATTACGGTGTCCACGCTGAAATGCATTTCCATTTTCCGGTATCCGCCGGTTGCAAGCAGCTTTCCTTCCACTGCTTTTTCCTGTTCCGGTGTCAGCCTGATTGCTGTTGTCACATAAGCCACGCCGATTTTCTGCTTTTCCTTCACCTTTTCCGTAAAATAGGAAAAGATTGCGGGCAAATCTCTGTAGCGGTCCTTTGATACAACCACCTCAAAGAAGCCTTCCAGTTCTTTGCTGACATTCCCCTGAAAAACCTTCCGGATAATCGCCAGCTTTTCCGGTTTTGAAATGCCGGGGTGTTTCATCAGCTCATCGAATTTCGGGTTCTGCGCCTGAATCTTTTCGACAGCTTCAATCTCCTCCAGCAGTTCCGCAGCCTTTGCCTCACCGGCCTCCTCTGCGACCTCAAACAAAGCCTCACCGTATGTTCTGGATACTAATTTAGCCATGTTTTCTCACCTATTTCCTTTAAGGTTTCATCAATCAACTGATTCTGAACCGTTGTATCAATAGATGCAGCCACCACCTTGCCTGCCATCAGCGCTGCAACAGAAACAATTTCCTTCTTGACATCATCAGACATCTTCTGCTTTTCCAGCTCTGCCTCTTTGCGTGCTCTTTCAAGAATCGCCGCCGCTTCTTCCTTCGCCTCGGCAATCAGCTGATTTCCGTTCTGCTGCGCTTTTCTGCGGGCCTCGCTCAGGATACCTTCTGCCTCCTTGTTGATTTCCTTCAACCTGACAGTGTACTCTTCTTTCAGCTTTTCCGCCTCTTCCTTATCGTTTCTGGCGCTTTCCAGTTCGTTTTTAATCTTATCCCGGCGGTCATTTAACATTTTCCGCGCAGGATTGAACAGGAAATAACTCATCCCCAGAAACAGGAAGAAAACCGCTACAATCATCAGTGAGGCATCCGCAACAAGCTGCCAGTCCAAATCGAACAATCTCGACATGGATGCACCTTCTGTTAAAAGTATCATTCTCTGCCTCCTTTCTGCCTGTTCTTATATCCGATTAAGGCAGAAGAGGTTTTACGAACATCAAAAGGAGTGCTACAAACAAACCGTACAGACCGGTTGTCTCGGCAACTGCCTGTCCAAGAAGCATCATCGTTCTGATTTCGGATTTTGCTCCGGGATTACGTCCTACTGCGGATGCCGCATGTCCTGCTGCAATACCCTGTCCAACACCAGGTCCGATACCGGCGATAACTGCCAGTCCTGCGCCGATTGCGGAGCATCCCAAAATAAAGTTTTCATTGAATTCCATGATTTTTTCCTCCTGAAATTATAAATAATATCACTCTTCTTTAATGCCTTACGCCATCCCCGATTTCATTGGAAATATAGGTCATGGTCAGCATACAGAATACATAGGTCTGAATTGCCCCGGAAAACAAATCAAAATAGACATGCAGCGCAGCGGGCCATGCCGTTGCAAACCATCCGAGCAATCCGTACATCAGCGCCATAATCGCCGTACCTGAAAGGATATTGGCAAACAGACGCAGGGAAAGAGATATGGGCACCGCAACAATACTTACCAGATTGATTGGTATCCAGAACGGAAGCCATTTCGGCAGTGGGGAACATAAATCCTCCCAGATGGTCAAAGGCTTCTGATATCTCCATTTGTTGATGTGAATCAATGCAAATGTAATAAGTGCCAGCGGCAGTGTCACACCGTAATCCGCTGTAGGGGGTCTTAGTCCAAACAGACCGGAAATATTGCTGAACAATATGAAAATGAACACAGTCCCGATATAGTTGTAATATTTCGGTGCCGAATGTTCCATGGAAGAATCCACCATACCGTCCAGTTTTTCCACAATCAGCTCCACAACATTCTGAAAACCTCCCGGAACCTCTGCTGCCTTTTTCATACAGCGTCCCGCGGCAATGGAAAAACCAAGCAATATCAGCATTACTATCAAGATACATACATGGGAAGTCGTAATCCAGACTTCATGTCCGAAAAAGGAATATTTGAATATTCCATGTATCATAAAATCAATATTTGAGCCCCCGGATAAAAAAACTATCTGTTCCATCTTCTCACCTCCTTATGTTTCATCTTTTGATTCTTTTCCTTCCGGCGCTTCTTCCGGAAGTGCCGTTGGAACCGGGTCTGTCTCATGAAATAATCTGTTATAAAATTTATGGGTCATCGGCTGTAAATACGCCGCTGCCTTCAATGTCATATAGCCCAGAAAAACCACCAGCGGGTTCATCACCTCTGTCACCGCAATCACTGCCATGATGGCTACCACCATCACATAGCGGAACACATACCCTCTGATGATTACCTTCTGCGCTCCCTCGCCGCACTCCAACGCCCTGTCCAGCGTTCTTGCAATATGAATACTGCCCGCCAGCGCAAACAGTACGCCAAACCACAGACTCTTTGCATATTCTGCCTGATTTTCCACAAAAAATGCGCCCACAAGCTGACATAAAAGCCCCGTAAGGAACATCCCTGTGTGCAGCTCCAGAAGTGCCCTGTCCGCCTTCTTCAACCAATTTATTACTGTCATACTTTTAGTTTTTACTCTCTTTTCAATCGTTATCCTCGTCTTTGTCTATCTGCTGAATCAGACGATATGCACTCTGACCGCCTGCCACTGCCCCAATGATAAAGAAAATGGCTGTAAAACAAAAAATCCCCAGCTTTTTGTCCAGCCAGATTCCGGCTGCTGTGGTCATGCCGATAGACACAATCATTATCATACCAAGCTGGGTCACAAGCGAAAGTGCCCGAAATGTTTTTTTCCTATCATCCTTACGTTTTCTCATGTACTTGATTATACCCATTTTTTATTCAAAAGTCTAGGAAAAGTCTGGGAAAAAGAAAACTATCTTGACGCTTTTTTCAAAGCGCGCTAAACTATCCCCAAAATAGGGATTATCAGGCACTCTGAACAGGCAGAATATGCAAAGAACATGCGCAGGAATGGAGTAGAATATGAAAATTCGAGTTGCAACACCGGAGGATGCCGGTGCATTAGTTGAAATTTACCGTCCTTATGTGGAAAATACCTCTATTACCTTTGAATATGAGGTTCCCTCCGTATCAGAATTTGAAACCCGCATCCGGACTACCTTAAAAAAATACCCCTACCTTGTGGCAGAGGAAAATGGAGAAGCTCTGGGATATGCCTATGTTTCCGCCTTTAAGGGCAGGGCTGCCTACGACTGGTCGGTGGAAACCTCTATTTACGTAAAGCAGGGCTTTGGAAAAAAGGGAATCGGAAAACAGCTTTATCTGGCGCTGGAGGACATCCTCCGCAGGCAGAACATCTGCAATCTCTGCGCCTGCATTACCTACCCGAATCCCGCCAGCATTGCCTTTCATGAATTTTTCGGCTACAAGACTGTAGCCCACTTTACCGCCTCCGGCTATAAACAGGGCCGCTGGCACGATATGGTCTGGATGGAAAAGGGACTCTGTCCCCACAATGTCCCGCCCGCTCCCTTTATTCCCTTTCCGGAGCTTCCTTCCGGCACTTCTCTTTAATAAAAGATATGTCCGCCGATACTGATACCGCTTAAGCCTTCAATCGGCGTTCTGAAATACACACAGCTTCCCACATTCGTCACGCCGGACATTGCTTCATCCGCCGCCCGGTAGCAGTCTGCGGTTGCTTTGTTGACCGCAAGGGCAATATCCAGTCTGCCGCTTGCCACAGGAGAAAACTGCTTTGACTGATAAATCACTCCGATTACAGAATCCGGATACTTGGAACTCAGAACCCGGTTGATGACCACGCTTCCCACAGCCAGCTTTCCGGCATAGGGTTCCCCTCCGGCTTCACAGTAAATCAGATTCGCCAGAAGATATCTGTCCCCTTCCGCAAAGGTCACTTCCGAAATATCCCGCCAGGCTGCATTTGCCGCCGCCTGGGACATGGCAATTTCTTCCGCAAGCTGCTTTCTTAAAGCATCCAAATCCTCTTCCTTTTTCTTCAGGGCAGCTTCATATTCCTCTGCCTTCCGTTCCGCCTCCGCGATATCATTTCCGTACTTTGCAATGGAATTGGAGGTCTGGCTGATCAGACCGGATACCTTGTTTTTTTCTGCCTCCGCTTCCAGCTTCAATCCGTCCAGTTCTACTTTTTCCGCCTGCAGCCTTGCTTCCTGTTCCTCGATAAGCTGCCTGTTTTCCGTATACTGATCCATCATTTTCCGCTCGTAAGCCGCAACACGTACCATATAGTCCGCTGCATTCAGAATATCCGAAAGGGAACCCTCCTTCAAAAGCGCCGCCGCATAATTCGTTTCCCTGCGCTCGTACATTTCCCGCACCCGGATAACCATGCTGGCGTACTGCCATTCCTCTGTTGCCTTTGCCTCTTCAAGGGTCTGCTGGGTAACTGTGATTTCCTCTTCCTTGTTTCTTATTTTCTCTTCCAGGTCAGCCAGATTTGCCACCACATCAGACAACTGGCTGTTGAGTTTATTCAGTTCCCCCTTCAGACCATTTTGTTCTGTCTTTAAACCATTGAGTTCCTCTTCATTCTGGTCTTTCTTGTTTTCCAGCTCTTTCTTCTCGTTTTCCGCTTCATTTATTTTATTCCAGGTGGAGGTGGTAGCGGAAACCACAAGAGGTTCTGACATGGAAAAGGCAGCCCCCTCTGGAGCTGTCCCGATAAGAAGTGTAATTGTTACTGCTAATGCGATTCGCCGCTTCCGCTTCTTAAAACCCATGCCTTTCCTTTCTTCCTGCATTGTACTTTCCTGCCTGCTTCCGGTTTCCGTTTCTTCCTGATTTCTCTCAGACCTGAATATGAATCTGTCTGCCTGTCCGGGAATAGGGAACATATACTACCCCTGCTGCCTCAAACATCTTTTTGGAGGCTTTATTTTCCCTGGAGCCCTCATACTTGTCGCTGTCATAAACTACCGTTTTGATACCCGCCTGAATAATTGCCTTGGCACACTCATTACAGGGGAACAGGGACACATACAGCTTCGTTCCCTCCAGAGAGCCACCCCGGTAATTCAAAATAGCGTTCAGTTCTCCATGGGTGACAAAGGGATATTTTGTATCCAGCCATTCTCCCTCCCGCTCCCAGGAAAATTCCTCATCCGAGCAGCCGATGGGAAACCCGTTGTAGCCCATGGACAGTATTTTATTATCTCTGCTGACAATGCACGCTCCCACCTGAGTATTCGGATCCTTGGAGCGCATGCCGGACAAATGGGCGACACCCATAAAATACTCGTCCCAGCTGATATAATCCTCTCTCTTTCCCATTTTAATCCCCATTTCTGCGCACGCTTCCAACGCATCTCGTTTCCATTCCGCAGACATCCCTTTGCCGAAGGAATCTCGAAGCGAATTTCAGATTCCATTCTGCTTTTACAAGCTACTTTGTACCAAAAATTCTATCTCCGGCATCTCCCAGTCCGGGAACAATATAACCATGGTCATTCAGCTTTTCATCCAGCGCACCGATATACATATCCACATCCGGATGTGCCTTCTTCATGGCTTCCACACCTTCCGGTGCAGCAATAATACACATAAAGTGAATATTTTTGCAGCCCTTGTCCTTTAACATCTGAATCGCAGCGATGGAAGAACCGCCGGTAGCCAGCATCGGGTCTACGACAAATACTTCTCTCTCTGCACAGTCTGCGGGCAGCTTGCAGTAATATTCCACAGGCTTTAAGGTTTCCGGGTCACGATACAGACCGATATGTCCAATCTTTGCTGCGGGAATCAGCTCCAGCACACCGTCCACCATACCAAGACCTGCGCGGAGAATCGGCACAATCGCCATCTTCTTTCCCTTCAACTCCTTTACCGTTGTCTTGCAGATAGGGGTTGTAATCTCCACATCATCCAGCTTCAAATCTCTGGTCGCTTCATAACAAATCAGCATGGCAATCTCACCGATTGTCTGACGGAAATCCTTTGTACCGGTTTCCTGTCTGCGGATAAATCCGATTTTGTGCTGAATTAACGGATGGTCCATTACTACTACCTTTGCCATTTTTTACTTCCTCCTGTTTGTATGTTTTCATTTTTTATTAGAATTTTTCAATTAAATCAATTCTTCTCTGATGTCTTTCCTCACCGGAAAAAGGCGTTTCCAGAAAGGTATCCGTAATTTCCAGAGCAAGGTTGTCCCCCAGAATCCCCGCTCCCATTGCCAGTACATTTGCGTTATTGTGAAGCCTTGTCATTTTTGCGGAAAGAGTGTCTGCACAGAGAGCACAGCGGATTCCCGCTATCTTGTTTGCAGAAATACTGATGCCGATTCCTGTTGTACAGATTACAATTCCCATGTCTGCTTCCCCTGCTGCCACTGCCTCTGCAACCGCATGTCCGAAAACGGGATAATCGCAGCTCTCCCTGCTGTAACAGCCCTTATCCTCGCACTGATATCCCTTTTCCTCCAGATGTCTGATTACCTTCTGCTTTAATTCAAATCCGCCGTGGTCGCTTCCAATTGCTATTTTTTTCATAATAATCTCCATTTCTGCACGCAAATTTTCTTTTTCTGTTTCACAGCTTCTTCACATGATGCCCTGCCGCCTTTAACAGCCGGTTCATGATAGCCTGTCCCAGTCCGTCCGCCTCGAAGCTTTCCGAATAAATTTTGGTGACACCCTCATCATCAAACTGCCGCAGTATCGTATACAGGCTGTGGGCAATCCCTGCCTCCTCCCGCCTGCTGCCAACACATTTTACGGAATCTGCCCTGTAGGTATCCAGCCTTTCTCTGGTTCCAATGACTCCTGTTTTTTCACCGGCTTTTTTATCCGCCGCTGTCTGCTCATTGATATAGGCGGTCACAGCCTCCGGTTCTCCCTCCACAATCAATAAATCTCCCTTTGGCGCATAATGCCTGTACTTCATCCCCGGTGCCTTCGGAGCCTGTCCGCTGTCTGCCGTGAGAATCGTCACATCCGTATCGACTCTGCCCAGCACCTCCTCCAGCATCTGCTTCGTAATATATCCGGGACGCAATATCTGGGGCGGGGATACTGTCAAATCAAGAATTGTGGATTCCAGGCCAATCTGCCCTGCTCCTCCGTCCAGAATCATTTCTATCCGCCCGTCCATATCCTCCACCACATACTTTGCTTCCGTGGGACTTGGTTTTCCGGAAAGATTTGCGCTGGGACCTGCCACATAACCGCCGCTGTATTCTATGAACTTCCGGGCAATTCTGTCCGAGGGAAAGCGAACCGCCACCGTGTCCAGCCCCCCCGTTGTTTCATAGGGTACGATTTCCGACTTCGGTAAAATCATGGTCAGCGGCCCCGGCCAGAAGGCATCCGCCGCCTTTTTCGCCGCCTCCGGCAGGTCGGACACAATTTTACGGATATCCTCAAACTGGCAGATATGGATTATCAGAGGATTATCCGAGGGTCTTCCCTTCGCCGCATAAATTTTCCGGGAGGATTCTCTGTTCAGGGCATCCCCACCCAGTCCATACACCGTTTCCGTCGGGAATGCCACCAGACCTCCCTCTTTTATAATCCTGCCTGCCTGCCGCAGGCCAGCATCCTCCTCCGGGGAAAATTCAGTACCCTCCGGTCTTATTTTTACAATTTTTGTTTCCATCTGTTTTCTGCCGTCCGTTCTCATTTGACCTATTATAGCATATCCACCACAAAAGGAAAACCCCGCCCTTAGTTTTCTGACAAATATCTCAAAATTCCCATATGAATCGCCCACGCCACATATTCCTGATAGTCCTCCTGACAGAGTTTTTCCGCCTCCGCCCCGTTAGACAGAAATCCGCACTCTACTATTACAATGGGAACCGCCGTTTTTTTCAGGAGGTAATAACTGTCATTTGCCTTAATCTGCCGCCTGTTCCGGGTATCCACCTTCTCCACAAACTGCCTTTGGATTTCTTCTGCCAGACGCTGCCCTGAGGTGCTTCCGTTATAATAAAAGACCTGCGCTCCGTGAATTGACTCCTGGGGATAACTGTTCTGGTGAATGCTGACAGCAACGTCAGGTTGATTTTCCTCGATAATCTGGATTCGCTTTTTCATATCCTGTACCTTTTTGTTGGGCGCATCCGCATCATACAACCCTTCACTGCTTTCCCTTGTCATAATGACACAGATGTCATTTGCTTCCAGATATTTTTTCACCTTTTCCGTAATCTGCAAATTCACATCCTTTTCCTTTGCTCCGTTAATTCCGATTTTTCCCGGGTCATCCCCTCCGTGTCCCGCATCCAGCACCACACATTTTTTCTCCTCTCCGTTCTTTACCCTGTTCCCTGAAGTATACACCACTGTTTCCCTTCCCACATAAACTGCCGCTGCAAGAAACAGTATCACCAAAACTGCCGAAAAAAGTCTTTGCTGAAAGCTTTTCAAATTTCCCTCCCCATTCTTTTTCCTTTTCATCCCCTTGCCTCCGGTGCCGCAGGCAGATGAACTGTTACTTTCTATATATATTCGCTAAAACTGTTGCATTGCTCTTATTTTTAGTCTAATATAAGAGTGATACTTTAAATTATCAAAAAGAGGCTGGTTCATGAATAACAAAAAACATTTTCTTTCTATATTATTAGCCTGTATTTCTGCAAGCTGTATTCTGGTTGCCGCCGTTTTAGGCATCCAGCGATATATCATGGACCGACAGACAAAAGAAAATACCAGTAAATGGCAAAGCTCGGCAGAGGCAATAGAAGCCTCCAGAGATAATTCCCAGACTTCTTCCGGTACCACTGAGAAGGATTTCGTGACACCCTCCGGCACCGAGGAAAGCCAAAAAACGGACGGTGCAGCCTCCTCCGGCACGGATTCTTCAGAAGTCGCCCCGCCGGAACACGGTTCTCCCTCCGAAGCTGCTTCACCGGAAGTAACCGCTTCCCCTGCGCCGACTCCGACGCCGGTGGAAAATCCGTACAAAGACAGCTTTACAGCCAACGAGGATATGGCTGCCTGGTTACAGATACCCGGAACCGTAATTGACTATCCCGTCATGTGGACTCCAAAGGATGAAAACTATTATCTCAAGCGGGGCTTTGACGGTCAGAACAACTCCAATGGCTGCCTTATCCTAGATACGGACAGTTGTTTAAATCCTCTGACCACCAACCTGATTATTCACGGACATAACATGAAATCCGGTGCCATGTTCGGTACTTTGGCAAATTATGCCAAAGAGGATTATTATAAAGACCACAAAAATATCATACTCTATACGGAAGAATGTCAGCGGAACTACGAAATAGTTGCCGTTTTCCGCTCTCAGGTATATAAGAAAACCGATGAGGTATTTAAGTTTTACAAATTCTTTCAGGCAGACACCGAGGAAGAATTTGATGACTTTTATCAAAATATAAAAGCACTTTCCCTGTACGACACAGGCGTTACCGCCAGCTTTGGCGACAACTTCCTGACACTCTCTACCTGTACCTACCATGTGAAATACGGACGGTTTGTTGTTGTGGCAAAAGAAGTGGAGCCCGGTGACAGTTATCTGCCCGTCCACCAGTGAAAGTACCGGCCTGTGACTATGCGTGCCAGTCACAGAGGGGATTCCATCTTACAAAATGGTACGCAGAAACGAGGACAAATATGAAAAAAATCCAATTACTCTCTACCGTGCTTGCCGCAGTATCCGTATTGGTTCTGCTGCCCGCAGGCAACTCTATTCAGGCAAAGGCTGCTGCCAAAAATTACGCAGTAAAGTACTGCACCGATGAGTGGCGTTACATGGAAGGTTCCACCTTCGATGACGACAAAGCAAGCCGCGAGGTTTACTACTTGCAGCAGGATATCAAGGACGGGGACAGCGTAGCTGTTTACAACACAGATTCCGGCGCTTCCGACTTAAATCTCGGTACCGCAAAGCTGGATACCCTGACGGTCTGCAACACTGCATTAAGCATTATCTATACCGGCGGTGTTACCAACTGCCAGATTCTCGAGAACAGCACCTGCTCCGTAAATGGCAACGTGGATAACGCATACGTTTACGATGTGGCATATGTTACCTTTACCGGCAATGTAACCGAGTTGAATGTTATCACAGAAGCTACTGATGAAATCAAATCCAATATCGGCTGCAAGGGTACCGTAGGACACTTAAACGCTCATTCCAAGGACAACGCAAGAACCTTCTATAACTTTTATAACTTTGCAAAGGATTCCTTTGTCATGGAAAGCGGCTGTATCTTAACGGATGAGTCCAAGTATTCCAAGACTGCTTCCGCTGTTTCCACTCCCGCTCCGACCGCAGCGCCGGCAGCAACAGCTTCACCCGCTTCCGGTACAACCTCAAACGCAGCATCCTCCAGTGAGTATGACGATGTTCCCAAGACCAGTGACAACTCTCTGGTTCTCTGGATGCTCGGTGTTGCCGCAGTATTCGCAGCAGGCAGCTTCGGCTTCCGCAAGGCAGCAAAATAAAAATACTACAATATTAAAAAGAACCAGATGCCTGTTCAGGCATCCGGTTCTTTTTTTCAGGAGCCGGCGTAGGCTTTTATCAGTTCCCAGACCTCGCTGGTTCCGTATCCCAGGCGCCATACAGCCACGCCGCCGATGGACTGGGCACTCATAACATTCAGCTTTACCTTGATGGAATCTATATCCTCCAGCCAAATCTGGTAGGTGATATTTCCGCTCTGCCACTGGGCATAATTCTGGCAGGTTTCTTCATCCCATTCCGGTGTAATGTTCACACGCTTTAAGAAATCCGCTTCATTCTTTAACGTAATATATTCATCCGTAACATCAGAGCCTTCCGTTTTCCACAAAATCGTATAGAAGGGAAGGGCATTGACTACCTTTTCTGCGGGAGCCATTTCCAGTGTTTTCTGCAATCCATTGGATACATAGTCGATACTTGCCACGCTTCCGGGGTCCTTGCTGCCATGCCAGTGCTCATCATATCCCATGACAACAATGTAATCTGCCACCTCTCCCTGAATATCCAGACGGTAAAAATCATTAAAATGAAAGGGCACATAGTTATCAATGGAAAGCGCCAGTTGATTTTCACGGCAGGCAACAGACAATTCCCGGATAAACTGTACATAATGTGTTCCGCAGTCCGATGTCAGTCCCTCAAAGTCAATATTGATTCCATCCAGCCCCAGTTCCAACGCTGTCGCTGTCATTTGTTCCACGATATTCTGACGGTTCGCAGTAGAAGAAAGTATCTGAACCGTATCAATATCACTTCCCGTTTCATTCTTATAATTAAAGTTATCCCAGACACCCCAGACCTTTAATCCATAGCTGTGTGCCTTTTCCACATACTGTCCGGAAGCAAAGGAACGGAAGGTTCCCGCATTGTCCGTAAAGCTGAACCAGGTCGGAGCAATGACATTCATTCCCTTTCCCTCTGCCACCATGCTGTCCAGGGTATCATTTCCACCGGGGCCTCCGATAGAATGAAATCCCAGACACACCTTTCCATCCAGCGCAATGGAGGTATATTCCTCCGGCACATAATCTGTCACAGGTGTTTCCACCTCTGTATCCACATCTGTCAGACGCTTGTTCTCCACATATCCGATAATGGAATCGGACGTTTTTATCTTGCTCCAGGTTTCCATCTGTTCCAGCAGTTCCACCTGTTCTCCCTCTTCCATTTCCCTGAGAATCGGGCTTTTAATGCCGCCCTTCAGACGAACCTGGGTCTTTTTTGCGATTTTATAGGTCTGCTTCGTTCCCCACTCCGTATATACCTGCAAATGCCTGTCAAATACCTCATAGGAATAATTGGTAAACAGCTTCACATAATCTGCCGCCACATAAAGGGTTCCCTCAGACTGCATACAGGGAACATAGTCCAGAGCATGCTCTCCCGTCTTATCACTGTACCCGGCATTTCCAAAAAGGGCTGTCACTGTATCCACCGCAGTTGTATACAGTAGCTTCTGTTCCCCTTCATCCACATAAAAGCCCTCATTAAAATACTGATGTACTGTGTCTATATCAAAATAAACCGTGTCGTTTTCGAGAATCGCCTGCTGTTCCACCTTTGCATCCTGCAAAATGATTGCCAGCCTGTTCCCGGACACTCCGTAATATTCATCCATATCGGCAAGTTCCTTACTATAAGAATACTTGTCCATTATTTTCCCGCCAAATCCCACAACACCTATTACTACAATTAAAATAATTGCTATCAGTACCGGTACAATTTTTTTCATTCAGGTATCCATCCCTTCCAGCTCAGTCAATTCTTTCTTATCATACCATATCTGCCAGAAAGCGTCATTACCATTTTTCGTCAAATTTCTATTATTTGATACCCGTTCAGACACCAGCTCATTCCTTTATGACATCCAGTTCTGTCAAATTTACACCGGACGCTTCCAAAATGACCTTTAATTCCACATAGCGCACCTTGATAGCCCTGTAAACTTCCGAATCCTTTTCTGCCAGAAGCATATACCTCTGCATTCTTGAAAATTCCTCAATATTTTTCTGTAATAGTTCTCTGTCACTCATTTCTTCCATCTTTCCGCCGCCTTTCCTGTTATGGTATCAACTGATTATAGTATAGTGGCTTTTCTGCTGCTTTACAAGCTATTTTATCAATATACTTGCAGGCTGCCGTTCCCGGCAAGAGAGGCAATCCATTTTCGGTTTCCGGCAGCCTTTTGATAGGAGGCATGGCTTTTATCGCGGTTTTACTCTGTCAAACCGTACCTGACTCACTTTACCGTTTTCCCCCAGCACATAATCTGCCATATAAGGACTATTCTCGCACACAGTCTTTCTGGCAGCAACATCCGGCGAAACGTGTCTGCCGTCCAGATAAAGCTCCACGCCACAGCTTTGCATTTCTTTCCATAATGTCTGCATTTTTTCCCTGTCAGACACCATTTTGTCCCTTACGCTCTGATTTTTCTCATACAAAAGGATTCCTCCTGTCTTCGGGCTTTCTGTTCCAAAAGGATTCGTGATGAATTGTATAAAAACCCGTTTTTCATTTTTCCTGTCACAAACGCTTCCCGCAGTACACTTTTCGGCATATGCTGCCAGTTTTTGGTTGTTTTGATTTGAATTTTTTTGTGAACGATTATAGTTGAATATACTTGACCTGAGGTAAATGCAAATTCCTGCACTTTTCCCTGTAAGACATCCTTAGAATATGTCAGAAAACCGTTTTCCTCCATATACTATGATAAGTGAAATTAATTTCAGGATGAAAACTGAAACGAATGTTTCAAAATGATTCGGTCTGGAATCGTAATCTCAACTTGAGAACAGAACTGCCGCCTCCTCTCCTGTACGGATTGCCGGAAACGTTTGTAATACGATTATATTAAATCATTTTGTATTTTGCAAGCATTATTTTAAGTAATTATAAAAATTTTTTAAACTTGTTTCCTGCTATTGACTAACAGCACCTGAAAGTATAAGATACTTGTAACTTAAATTCAGCATTCTTCAATGCGGAAAGGAATGGTTGTCGCATGAAAATAGAAAAAGTAAATGAAAACCAGATACGTTGTACCCTGACAAGAGAAGATTTAGTAAGCCGTGAGTTAAAAATCAGCGAACTCGCATACGGAACCGAAAAGGCTAAAAACCTGTTTCGCGAAATGATGCGGCAGGCCAATTTTGAGTTTGGATTTGAAGCAGAGGACATTCCTCTGATGATTGAGGCAATTCCCCTGAACGCCGAATGTATTGTCCTGATTATCACAAAGGTAGAGGACCCGGAAGAGCTGGACACCCGCTTTGCCCGTTTTGCACCTTCCGTTACGGAAGAGAGCGAGGATGAGGATGACAGCTATACAGATATGGACGAAAACGAAATATCCGATTTATTTCATCAGATTCAGACGGAAAAGCAGTCCTTCGCTCCCTCTGACAGGGAATCGGATTCTGCTGAAAAAGAGGAAAGTAACCGTTCCAGACTCTTTCTGCTTTCTTCCCTCGGCAGCGTTATGACAGTATCCCAGGTTGTCGCTCCCAATTACAGCGGCTTCAGCACCCTTTATAAGGACGGCGCAAAGGGCACTTATCTTCTGCTGCTGACCCAGGGCAATGATACCAGGGAAGATTTTGACCGGACCTGCAATATTGTTTCCGAATATGGGATTCCCCAGAAGCTTGCCTCCGGCGGCAGTACCTTCCTGGCAGAGCACTACGAAGCCCTTGTCAGAAATAATGCTGTTCAGGCATTAAGCGGACAGATTTAACAAATAAAAAAGAAAGTGCTTTCTTTATCGGGAAAGTACTTTCTTTTTTCATGCCTTTTTTGAAAGCCAAAGCTTACAGCTCCTCAATCGCCTTCATCAGCGCATCTATATCAATGCCGTGAACCATTGCTGCCTCTTCCAGAGATTCTCCCTGTGCGGAAGGACATCCAAGACAGTGCATTCCTGCCTCCAGTAATACCGGTGCTACATCCGGATTTGTGCGAAGGATTTCGCCAATTGTCATTTCCTTTGTAATTCCAGTCATTTTTTCATTCTCCTTTCCAATATTTTCAGATATTTGCCAGTAACCTAAGCAAATATAGATTTTCCGTTTTCAGTATAATCTATTCTGTAAAATCTGACAAGGCTTTTATGCATCAGACCGGGAATAAGCGTTTTTCATCTGATTGCTCAGCTCAAAAAGTACCTTATCCAGGGTTGCAAGGGTTTCCTTTTTCGCCATCACTGCCACTTCCTCATTGGCGGCTGTCTTTAATTCCATCCGCTTTTCCCCGTCCTTTTCCTCTGCCAGAAGGGCATCAAAACGGGCAATTATCTCATGTGCCATCGACATGACCTTTTCCTGATAGCGCTCAATATGAAAAACAGATTTCCGATAGGAAGCATCCGCCATAGCCGCTATCATCCTGCTGCCCCAGTAGAAATTATCCGTGGACACTTCCCCTGTGGTATTGGCAAGATATTCCGGCGTAGTCAGCACATCCCCATAAAAAGGCAGGATAACATTAAAGGCATTGGATGCAAATGCCACCCATTCAATCGCCTGATTATCCTTTTCATAACCGGGACGCATCTGGATAATGGACAGAAAATCGTTGCGGTTAATACCGATAGAGCGATAGGCACCGCTGTTTTTCTTATCTCCATAGGCGCCGTAAGGATCATATTCCGTTCCCTGATAATGGGAAGAAAGAATGTACTTCACATCCTCAACCGTAATTTTCCTCTCCGGAACCATGCTCCAGGGCAGGTCATCCGAATAAGGCGTATAATCAGCATCCGCTCCCTCCCACTTTTTGCTGTGGGGATTAAAATACCGAAGCATGTACCAGGCACGGGGTGTATTGTATACATGGTCGGAATCATCATGGCTTCCGAAAGCTGCCCTGACATCAAAATGCGCCCAGTCCGTACCCTGATTTGTCAGATTCAAATGATTTTTCTCAATAAATTCCCTCAAATCCGAAGAGCACAGATGTTCCTTTCCAGCGCCAAGGGCATCCTCAAAATCAAACCAGTCAATTCCCTGCTGATTCGGCATGACCACATACACCTCATCCGGAACCCGCTTTGCCATCCAGTGATGCCCGCCAATGGTTTCCAGCCACCAGATTTCATCCCCATCCTGAAATGCAATTCCATTCATTTCATAAGTTCCGTACTTTTCCAGAAGGCTGCCAAGCCGCAGCACACCCTCTCTGGCAGTCTTGATATAGGGAAGCACAATATGTACAATATCCTCCTCCCCGATTCCTCCCGGCACCTCCGGTTTTCCCTCTTCGGCGGGTTTATATACCACCAGCGGGTCTGCTCCCAGCACCCGGGGATTGGAGGTAATGGTTTCCGTTGCCGTCATTCCCACGTTCCATTCATTGACGCCGCTTGCCGACCAGATGCCCTCTCCGTCAACTGCATTAGGCATCTCCGTATGCCGGAATGCCTGTTCCGGAAGCTCTATTTCCAGATGGGAAATCACCGTCTTATATTTTTTTTCCTGTTCCTCCGCCTTTACTGCCACGAATTTTTTCGGCATAAAATGTCCGGAGCCGGAATCATCATTTCGCGCTATCATGGTAGAGCCATCATAAGATGCCTTTTTACCAACCAGTAATGTTGTACAGCCCATTTTTTTCTCCATTTCTGCGCACTTTTTTTGTGCATGACGGGTTTGCGTCAAGTGCGCGCAGACACAAATCCTGCGATTGAAAAATTCTGATAATCAATTTTAGCACATTTACTGATTTCATACAAGAAAGCGGTTAGGTATGCCTAATCTATAATTTTTATCATTTAACACTTGTAATTATGTCCCATTTATATTAAAATAAACTCAGTTATTGATAAATTTGTGTCAATCAGAAATAAGGAGGAATATGATTATGGCATATGCAATTGGTGACGCTTGTGTAGCTTGTGGTGCTTGTGAAGCACAGTGCCCCGTTGGCGCAATCAGCATGGGCGATGGAAAATTTGAAATCAATGCTGATATGTGTATTGACTGCGGTTCCTGCGCTGGTCAGTGCCCTACCGGAGCTATTGCTCAGGCTTAATAAAATAGCAGGCTAAGCAGGCGCGGATTTAAAGTCCGTTGCCCACATACAAAGGAAAAAGGGAACCGCGGTTTATACCGGATTCCCTTTTTCCTTTGTTTTCTTTCCAAAGCTGAATTTTTTACTGCTCTTTTTGCGCAAAAGCTCGTCCATCTTTTTATAATGCTCTTCATCCCGTTCCTGCATCCTTTTATCCCGGACTTCCTCCCGCTCCTCCTGCATCCGGAACTGATAGTCCAGCTCCTTTACAACGCTTTCCTTAATCTCCCTGCAAAGCTCCCCGTTATTTTCCTGTAGGGTTTCCCGGATAAGCTGCTGCAGCAGCCATTGCAGCCTTCTGGCTTTCTCCTCCCGGTTTTCCTGTGCCACAGCCGCTGCCCCTGCCGCTGCCTCTCTTGCCGCAAGTTCCCTGGACGCAATAATATCTATTGCCAGCCCCTTATCCTCCTGTTTTTCCCCTGTCGCTTTCTCCTCGGTCATCCCTTCTTCAGGTTTCTTTTTTTCCTCCCTGCCTGTTTCCAGTACGTCCAGCTTTCCATCCTTCAAAATCATTTTAATCGCCTTCAACTGCAGCCCTCTCTCCTTCATTCCCTTAATCTGTTTAAATCTCTCCACATCCTCCTCTGTATAGTAGCGGTGCCCCAGCTCATTCCTCTTGATTGGCAGATGCAATTCCTCTTCCCAGTATCTTAAGACGTGGCTCTCCACCTTTACCTCTTTTGCAGCATCCGAAATAAACAGATAATTTCCCATACACTCTCCTTCTCCCACAAAAAAGAGGACGGCATTTAAGCCTGTCCTCTTTTGTAAGCTCCAATTTTAGTAGTCCTCATTTTTGCCGCGTTCCAGATTGGCAAATTTTGTATATTCCGGCAGCCATGCCAGCTTCACTGTCCCAATAGGGCCATTTCTCTGTTTTGCAATAATGACTTCCGAAACTCCCTTGTCCGGAGAGTCATGGTTATAATAATCATCCCTGTAAAGGAACATAACCACATCCGCATCCTGCTCAATCGCTCCGGATTCTCGCAAATCCGAAAGCATGGGGCGGTGGTCCGGTCTTTGCTCTACCGCACGGGATAGCTGGGACAGCGCCACAACGGGAACATTCAACTCCCTCGCCAGAGCCTTCAGGGAACGGGAAATATCTGAAATTTCCTGCTGTCTGGACTCCGACCTGCCGCTTCCCGACATCAACTGCAGATAGTCAATCATAATAATGGACAAATCATGCTCCAGCTTATATTTCCTGCATTTAGAACGCAGCTCCGCAATACTGATGCCCGGTGTATCGTCTATAATCAGCCTTGATTTTCCAATTGTTCCGGCGCTTTCAATCAGCCGTTCCCATTCCTGGTCATTCAGCTGACCGGTTCGCAGCTTCTGGGCATCCACATTGGATTCCAGGGAAAACATACGGTTGACAAGCTGCTCCTTGCTCATTTCCAGACTGAACAACGCCACAGTCAGGTTCTTTTTAAACGCCATGTACTGCGCCAGATTCAGCTCAAATGCCGTCTTTCCCATGGAAGGTCTTGCTGCCACCAGAATCAAATCTGAGGGCTGCATTCCGGCTGTCCGGTAATCCAAATCAATAAAGCCTGTGGGGATTCCCGTTACGCTTCCCTTGTTCTTAGCTGCTATTTCAATCTTGTCAATCGCATTCATGACAATCTGTCTGACCGGCACAAAATTATCCGTTGTTCTCTTCTGAACCAGTTGGAACACTCTTTTTTCCGTGTCATCCAGTATGTATTCCAGACTTTCCTTCCCGCTGTAACAGGTATTCGCAATCTCCTCATTCAGCCGAATCAACTTACGGAGTGTGGACTTTTCCGCCACAATATTTGCATAATACTTGATATTGGCAGAGGTAGGAACCGCGGTAATCAGCTCCCGGACAAATTCCAGACTGCTTACCTCCGGCGGCACATCCTTTTCCTTTAAACGGTTCTGCAATGTCACCAAATCCACAGGACTTCCGCTGTCATTTAATTCCACCATGGTTTCAAAAAGAACGCCATACTGCTTATTATAAAAATCCTCACCGGTTATCAGCTCCGATGCCACTACGATTGCTTCCCTGTCCATAATCATGGAACCGATGACAGACTGCTCCGCCTCAATACTGTGAGGCAGTATTCGTTTTAACACATTCTCTTCCATCTTCATCCCCACTTCGGAAGCATCTGCTTGAGCCTGTTATGCCTCCGTTACCTTTACAACAAGCTTTCCGACAACCTCCGGATGCAGCTTTACGGTAACCTCATAGGAGCCGAAATTTTTCAGGCTTTCCGGAAGAACCAGCTTCTTTTTGTCCAGCTCAATTCCGTGCTGCGCCTTGCATGCCTCTACAATTTCCTTGCTGGAAACAGAACCGAAGGCCTTTCCGCCCTCGCCCGCCTTCATTTTTACCACAATCTGCCTGGTTTCCAGCTCTGCTGCCAGAGCCTTTGCCTCCTGCAGTCTTTCCAGCGCCAGCTTTTCATCATTCGCCTTGTGCAGCTTCAAATCGTTCATGTTCCTGGGTGTTGCTTCCACACCGATTTTCTTCGGTAAAATGTAATTTCTTGCGTACCCCTCGCTCGCTTCTATAATATCGCCCTTTTTTCCAAGCTTTTTCTCATCCTGTAATAAAATAATCTTCATTGTACTCTCCATTTCTGCGCACATTCTCACTTATCGGACTCGTCCCCTGTGCGCCGGGGCAAAAACCTGTTTTATCAGATTTCATGGTTTTCCAGCATGGTATCTATGGTTCCCTTTAAAACACCGATTGCTTCAATCAGTCCCATACCCTCCATCTGGCACGCCGCGGTATTCATGTGACCGCCGCCGCCCATGCGCTCCATAATAATCTGCACATTGACTTCGTCAATACTTCTCGCGCTCACATATATCTTACCCTGATAATCTGTCAGTACAAAGCTTGCCTTGATTCCCTTGATATTCAGCAGTTCGTTTGCCGCCTGGGCACCGATAATGGTAGGGCTTGGCAAATCCTCTGCCGTACAGACGGAAATTGCAAAAAACTGCTTATAAATCTCTGCCTGGCTGACTGCGTCCGCCTTTGCCTTGTACTCCATGGCATCCTCCCGGAACAGCTTCCGTACTCTTGTGACATCCGCACCGTTCCGCCTTAGGAAAGCTGCTGCCTCAAAGGTTCTGACGCCAGTCTTTGTCATAAAGTTATTGGTATCAATCATGATACCGGAATACATACAGTCTGCCTCTTCCGAATGAATCTTGATATTGTCATAGGTATACTGCAAAATTTCCGAAACCATTTCGCACGCCGAAGACGCGTAAGGCTCCACATAGGAAAGGGTTGCGTTTTCAATGGTTTCCGTTCCCTGCCTGTGATGGTCCAAAACCACAACCGACTTGCAGAACCGGAGCAGTTCAGGGCACTCTGTAATGGAAGGTTTATTCACATCTACTACAACCAGTACGGAATTGCTGCTGGCTATCTCGATTGCCTGAGCATTTCCGATAATCATATCTTCCTCATATTCCGGATTGTTTTTAAACAATTCCACCATGGGCGCTATCGCGGGTGTTGCCTCATTCAGGACAATATGAGCTTTTCTGCCAAGGGTCTGGGCAATCCGGTAAATACCAACTGCTGCACCAAAGCTGTCCACATCCGGCATCCTGTGCCCCATGACAAGCACCTGATCCTTGCCTGTAATAATTTCCCGGAGGGCATGGGCTTTGACACGCGCCTTGACACGGGTATTTTTCTCTACCTGCTGGCTCTTTCCACCATAATAGGTAATACTTTCCGGGGTTTTAATAACCGCCTGGTCGCCGCCGCGTCCCAGTGCCAGGTCAATGGCATTCCGGGCAAATTCATAATTCTGGGCATAGGTAAGCCCGTCCAGCCCAACACCGATACTGATTGTCACCGCCATCTCATTTCCGATATTGACGGTTTTTACCTCTTCCAGAATATCAAATCTGGTTTCCTGTAACCGGGCAATCGCCTTTTTCCTTAAAATCACCAGATATTTGTCCTTTTCCAGCTTCTTACAGATACCATCCACGCCGGAAATGTACTTGTTTATCTTTCTGTCGATTAAGGCAATTAAGAGGGAACGCCTTACTTCTTCCACGCTCTCCAGTGCTTCCTCATAATTGTCCAGATAAATCATCCCCACAGAAAGGCTCTGGTCATCCACCTCCTGTAAGGCAATATGAAGTGCTGTTTCATCATACAGATAAACTGCTATCAGATAGCCGTTATACTCCTGGGCATCAATAATATCGCTGTGTTCCGCCATTTCCTTTAAGGAAATCTTACGGAACCGGGCAACATATTCGCTGCCTTCATATTCCAGCTCATACTGCGCCTCATCCACCCCGCTGTCATCCGGCAGCCGGTCCCTGGTAATTGTCGGGAAAAGAGACGTAATGGACTTATTATAGCCCTTTGGCTGATGCGTCACCGTTTCAAAGGCGATATTTGTCCAGATAACCCTTCCGCTGTCATCCAGCAGCGCATAGGGCAAATCTAAATCCCGCAGCAGCTTCCGCTGAATCTGGCCATACTCCGTTGCAAAGCTGACCAGCTCATTCATAATAATCGATTTATTATAAAAATAGCGGGATAAAGTTATGGCAAAATAAAGCACCGTGTAGCCGCCAAGCAAAAGTCCTGCGCGATAATCAATCAGGAACATTGCCACATCCACCACGCAGAGAAGAATACCAAGGTAAATACAAAACTGGATATATATCCTGATACGACCTTTTAACTTCATTCTTTTCTTCATATGCAAATACCTCTCGCCGGGTTAAACAGAAGCCCTTAACGTACATTCTACCATATTCTTTGGCACGATGCCACAATTTAATTTGTCAAACAAAGAGAAGATGTGTAGAAATACGGCATTTGCACAGCTTTTACTCATTCACATAAACTGAAATTTCCCAATTTCCATATTGCAGCCCGTCCAGACCCTCAGCATCTTTCGCTAAAATCTGAATCCTTCTGACAGGTGCATTTCCATCCTCCGGGAAGGTAAGCACTGCAATAATCGAATCATGTTCTGTCATCGGCTCTGCCACTGTGATGTAGTCTTTTTCGCTATATCCCATTAGTTCAAACAGTTCTGCATCCGTATATTGCCCATCAAGCGATGTTCCATCTGCAGCGGCACCGCCAAGAGCCTCAACCTCCATTTGCAGATTAAATTCTCCCAGTTCCCTGATTTTATGATTTATTTCTGAGTAATCTCCCACTGCGTTTTTCGTAACAGTCAGACTCGCCTCTCCATACGGGGTCTGCAGGGTTGTAGTTCCATCCGTCAAATCTCCCCCAAGCCCCAGTACAGTTAATACGTCTTTTGCGCTGCTTACCGCATATTCGCTGCTGAATTTCAGGAAATCGCCCATTTTCTCCACATCTTCCCCATCTACCAATGAAACATAACAGGGATTTTCTGTTGTCAGCACATATCCTATAAACCGGTCACTGTCATAATCAAATTTTGCCGTCAGTGTAACATAGTCATTGCTTATTGTAAATTCTGTTCCTGTAGGTGCCGGTTTGTTTGTCAAAGGAAAATATCCCATAAATTCCTCCATAAATCTTATTTTCCATTTCTCTCCTACGGGGATAGACACTTCATTTTCCAGCGTAATATTGAGAGTATTTTCCAATACTTCCTTGAAGTCCTGCCAGCTTGTCCCCCAGGGATTACAGGTTGCAAAGCTTTGTCCTTTCATATCAGCCAGAAACTGCCACGCTTCATCAGCATCTGCTTCGAATGCTTCCTTATGCTCCGCTCCCACACAGGCACGGTATTTATCCGTCATCACATAGGCATCCAAAGTAATTCCAGATTGAAAATTATCATCATATCCGGATTCTCCACTGAGATAGATTGTCTGAAACCTGCTGGGAGAATCTGCCGCAAAAGACAGTGCTGTTGTTGTTTGCAGCTTTCCCCCCTCCATGCTGAGCAGCACCGTACGCACAGCCACCCTGACCTTTCCATAAAAAGTATCAAAATATTCTACATAATCATCCGTTGTTCCACCCTGAAAAACCTTCTCAATATCTTCATTCCAAAGTCCAAGCACCTGCAACAAATCGCTTTGTGATGCAATTGTATACGTGTCAAGAAACCTGTCAAAACCACCTATTGAATCATTTGTATACCGCTTTCCTTCATTAAAAGCCGTAATAACTGTCCGCATTTCCGTCATTTTACCTGTTTCATCAAATCCAAGCAACGTATAATCATAATTATAATAAGAGGACTCTTCGTTATATGGCGTACTCCTGACTGTATAGGACTGAAAACTGTCATAGGCATTATACATCAGAGCGGTTCCGTCTGCCTGCTCAAAATAGATATTGTTTTCCCAATCCGGTTTCAGAGTCAGCTTCTCCTCTATTTGTTCCATAAAACTTTTGCTGTCTTCCTCCGTCGGAATTGCAATATCTCCATGGACATACAAATCACCCAGAAATTCCATCCAGATTTTATCCTGCTCCGTTAATTCTCCGCCTTCTGCTGCATCCGTTTCCTGTGCCCCGGACTGCTGTTCCGCTGCTTCCTGTACAATATCCGCACTCTGCACACGCTGCTCTGTATCTGACACATCCCTTCCACACGCGGAAACGAACAGACAGACACCTACTGCCCCAACTGTTGTCAATATTTTTCTTTTCATAACCGACTCCTCTTCCAAAGTATAAATAATTTCGTTATTTCTAAATCAATAACTGTCTTTTCCAAATATCAAAAAAGACCAACTATCCTTAAGATAATTGGTCTTTTTTTAATTTCCGGAATTAATCCTGAACGTAAGGCATAAGTGCCACGTGACGAGCTCTCTTGATTGCTACTGTCAGTGCTCTCTGATGCTTTGCACAGTTTCCTGTAATACGGCGAGGAAGAATCTTTCCTCTCTCGGAAACGTATCTCTTCAGCTTATTTGTATCCTTGTAATCAATTACATTATCCTTGCCACAGAATACGCAAACCTTTTTTCTTCTGCGGATTCCACCCTTTTTTCTCATGGGTGCATCGGACTTCTCTGCTTTATTGTAAGCCATATCAATGCCTCCTATCTTATTTTCAACAAACTTAGTTAAACGGTAATTCCTCATCAATGCCATCGGGAATGTTCATGAAACCATCACCGGCTCCGCTTGCTGCGGGCGCATGGTTTCCACCACCTGCATAACCGCCGTTATTATAACCACCCTCATTGCCGCCGGCTGCATTCTTGCTTTCAGCAAACTCGATTTCATCCACCATAATCCGGACACTGTATACCATCTGTCCGTCCTTATTGGTATAGTTATCATTCTGGACTCTTCCGCTTAAAACGACCTTGGTTCCCTTGTGAAGATATCTCTCCACGAACTCTGCCTGCTTACCAAAGCAGGTACAGTTAAAGAAATCCGCATCAGGCTCGCCTTCGCGCTTAAATCTACGGTCAACTGCAACGGAAAATCTGGCAACAGCGGTCTGACTTGCACCCTGGGAATATCTTACCTCAGGATCCCTGGTCAAACGTCCCATAAGAATTACTTTATTCATATTACACTTCTCGCTTTCTAATTAAGCCTCATCCTGTCTAACGACTAAGTATCTGATGACGTTGTCCATAATACGAACACGGCTCTCAATTTCAGCCGGAACAGTGCTCTCAGCATCGAAGCTGATGAAGTAGTAGTAAGCTTCCTTCATCTTCTGAACTTCGTAAGCAAGACGCTTCTTGCCCCAATCGTCAACGTTGGTCACTACGCCGCCAAATCTCTCAATCAGAGCCTTGCACTTTTCAACAACTTCTGCTCTCTGCTCATCTTCGATTTTAGCCGTGACAACAATCGCTAATTCATACTTGTTCATTGTTGTTACCTCCTTTTGGTCTCTGGCCCGCATATTTTCTTTACACGAGCAAGGAATTTAATTCATCACGAGTTAATATAATAACATAGGATACACGATATTTCAAGCTTTTTCCCGCAAAATTTCCCGTAAAAATTATTTTATTTTCCCGCACCGATTTTCCAGCCCTCTGGCATATTCCAGTACCGCCTCCGTCATATCCTCATCCGCCTTCGCCGCAACCACCGCATTTTTTTCGCTATATGCGGAAATCACAAGCAGGAACACAAAGGAAACTGCCACCGCTGCAACTGCTATCAGGGATACCACCGGGTCAAAAAACAAAAGGCAGATAAAAATAGCAATAAAATTCAGATACCCTACTTGCACAGCCTTTGGGGATACGATACAATGAACAAAGGCATACGAAAAGAGGGGGCTATCCATGGGAATCGTGATTGAATTTCTTGAAAATGTAATGAAGAATATTGTACAAGCGGCAATACTCTTCTTTGAATTTGTCGGGGTGTTTGTCATCATTTTATCCGGAATGAAAGGTGTTTATAATTATGTGCGCCGGGTGCCGGAGATGAAGATTGCCCTGGCACAGGGGCTTGCAGTGGGGCTGGAATTTAAGCTGTGCAGTGAGATACTCAAGACAGTAATTGTCAGAGACTGGAAAGAAATCATTACCGTAGCCGGTATCATAGGACTTCGCGCAGCCCTGACATTCCTGATTCACTGGGAGATTAAGGAAGAGAAGAATCATTCATAAAAACACAAGCAGAAACTGATTTTACAGAGAAATAAAATCGGTTTCTGCCTTTTTGTTATCTCAAAACATTGGTGGCTGTGAATGAGAGCAGTGATATTTACAAACTAGAGTGACCTGATTGAGAAAGCCCAAGTGGACATTCAGATACAGTGTGTTAGGTTTGTTTTGTGACATACTCACTGGAATCCATTTCTGCCAATAGAATGGAAGATGCCATGATATAATTGCGGAGTACAGCATTATCCCTACTGGTTTTCCATATTCGATGGGAAATATAGAAAAGAAGGATAGCGTATATGACACCTTTTAGGTATAGCATGATGTATCCTGATAAAGGTATCATATCTAAAACGGGATCCAGTCCCAGGAGAACCGGCGTCACTATCAGTAAAGGCGGTATTATAAAAATCATTATCCTGCTCATATGTGCCAAGCGTAAATTCATCCCCAACATAAAGCTTTCCGTTAACTTGATTATACAAAGTTTCTGTGCTTTCGTCCTGTTTTGTTTTCTTATTTTTACAGAATTTCCTTAATATTCTTCTCCAGAAGCCTTCTTGCTATCATAACCTGATGCCCGCAGCCCCTGCACTTGATTCTGAAATCCGCGCCCACACGAAGTACTTCCCACTCATGGCTTCCGCAAGGATGGGGTTTCTTTAATTTTAAAATATCTCCTACGTTAATTTCCATATCCGCGCCTCCACTTCCTGTCAATCCCTGCTGCCACACAACAGAAACATTACATATGGCATATGTCCTTATGCATGCAAGCATTCAGTGTCCATATGCCATAATTTACATGACTCTGAATAGTTACACATATTAAATATAACACACTCTGCGGGATACTGTTTCTTAAATATTTCATAATTTTATGAAAGCGTTGTCAAACGGCTATGCGGACTGTGTGCTTGCACGTAAGGGCGTATAGACATTTGATATGATAATATAAGAATGATTTTGACAATTTCCTTGCTTAAAGTGCTATACTGTAGTTAAAAATATCAGGTAAAAACTCAGGATGCATTGGAGAAGTGCGCCGGAATGGAGGTTATTATGTTGGAAAAAGAAAAGACAGATGCTTTAAACCGGATAATTCAAAGCCATGACAATATTGTATTTTTCGGAGGTGCCGGGGTGTCCACGGAGAGCGGCATCCCGGATTTCAGAAGCGTGGACGGACTTTACCATCAGCAGTACGATTACCCGCCGGAAACCATCCTAAGCCATACCTTTTACCGGAAAAATCCGAAGGAATTTTTCCGCTTCTACCGCAATAAAATGCTCTTTCCCAATGCCAGACCCAACGCTGCCCATAAAAAGCTCGCCGAGCTGGAAGCCTGCGGAAAGCTCCGGGCGGTAATCACCCAGAATATTGACGGTCTGCATCAGGCGGCAGGAAGTAAAACCGTTTTGGAGCTGCACGGCTCTGTCCTGCGCAATTACTGCGAAACATGCCACCAGTTTTATCCTCTGGAAGCGATTTTGAATACAGAAGGGATTCCGAAATGTGAAAAATGCGGCGGCACCATCAAGCCGGATGTGGTTCTCTATGAAGAGGGCTTAAATGAAAAGACCCTGCGGGATGCCATCCGCTATATCAGTGAAGCGCAGGTGCTTATCATCGGCGGCACCTCTCTGGCTGTTTATCCCGCAGCTGGTCTGATTGACTATTTTCAGGGAGAAAAAATTGTAGTCATCAACAAATCTCCTACTCCAAGAGATTCCTGTGCCGACCTTTTAATCCCCGCTCCCATCGGAGAAGTTTTTTCTGCCGTCACCTGTTAGTGGGTGACGGCTCTTTTTCCGTAAAGATGCCCGACAAACTCTGAAAAGAACATTTCATCATCCTTTTTCATAAAGACAGTCATATCCTCTTCCTCCAGATAAAACTGCATATGAATCGAACCGCAGGCAGTATCCAGAAGCATTATCCTGATATAAAAGGTATTTCCGTCCAGCCATAAACCGCTTGCGCCGTAACGCATCCCACAGAGATTCCAGGTATCTACCGCAAGCTCATCCTCCCCGAAACGTACCTGATACTCTTCTCCCTTTAACCGGAAACGGAAAATCCCTGCGGCAAAGTCAAACTGCATCCACTCAAAGCCCTGTTCATTTTCACAGATATCATATTCCAGCTTATCCTGCTGCATCATACCTTTTCCGGTATTTTCTGCTTTTTCGCTTAAGAAGGTATGCTGTCCTCCCCATACTTCCTTTACGGATTTTATATGCAGCTGTCTTCCATACTCCTCCAATTCCTGCCAGTCGCTTTCTGCTGCAGGAAGCGGACTTTCAGAAAGTCCGGGCAGAAGTTCCTCACATACCACATTTAACATCTGCTGGTGGCCTCCCTTGATTCCCTGGGTATCGGCCGTTGTCACGCACAGCAGGTCCTGCTTCGGGAAACAGAGAATAAACTGCCCTCCCATGCCGAAGCACATAAAGCTGTCATCTGCTCCGCACCAGAACTGATAACCATACCCCTGCTGTTCAAAAATATCACCGCCCTTCACCAGATTTTCCACCTGTACAGAGCGCGCCTTTTCCAGATATTCCCGGCTTATTAACTGTTTTCCATCTATCTGTCCACGGTTCATCAACAGCATTCCAAACCTTAAGAAGTCCTCCGGCGTTGCCATCAGACCGCTTCCTCCCATGGAAGTGCCAAAAGGGTCCTTTAACATATAAGAATTTTCCGAAAAACCGATTTCCCGCAAAACCGTATCCTTCAGATAATCCAGCATGGGCTTCCCCGTCAGCTTTTCCACCAGCGCACAAAGGGTATGGGAAGAAGACGTATCATAATGGAATACCGTTCCCGGCTTATGATTCGGCTCAATGACAAAAAAGCTTTCCACCCAGTTTCTGTCCAGATAACTCTTATAGGTAGTCAAAGAATGGCAGGTTCTCATTTCCAGCATATTCCGTATGGTTGTCTGCATCACCCAGGGATGGGTCTTTTCCGATACATATTCCGGGAAATATTTTGTAATCGGGTCATCCAGATGGATTTTTCCCTCTTCTGCCAGTTTTCCGATTGCCAGTGATGTAAAACTCTTGCTCACGGAAAACATCCGATGCAGCTCGCCCTTTTTCCATGGCGCGTAATATCCTTCAAAAATCAATCGGGAATGTCGCATCACAAGTACACTGTGCATGGGAATATGAAACCCGTCCAATCTTTTCAACAAATTTAAGATTGCCTTGGAGGGAACTCCCGTTTCCTCTGGTTTTGCTGTGAATATTTCTAACATATGCTTCCTCTTTTCCGGGCACATTTGCGCCTTTTTATTTGGATTACCTCTTAGTAAATTCCATAATTTAAATATACCACAAAAATCTTTATTTTTCATCTTCAGGACTTTTCTAAAAAAATATTTTGTGTAAAATAGAAGTAAGCTATCATTGCAAAGAGCCTGGTGTGAAAAATATGCCTGATAGCATATTTTTCATACACGGGATTTGTGTCTTCGCGCACCTGACACAAACTCGTATGCGCCAGAAAAGTGCGTAGAAATGGAGATTACTATGAAAGAAAATCGAAAACTTTTAAAAGAAGTACTTGCCGATATCCGGCACGATATGACAGATGAGGAAGTTCTGAATTTACTGGCAGACAGTAAAATCTCCATGAATCCGGAAAAAGAACAGAAAATCACTCTCGGTCAAAGGGCTGCAGACGCTATTGCCAAATTCGCCGGAAGCTGGGCTTTTATTTTTTCTTTTACGGGTGTCCTCATTTTATGGATGCTTGTCAATACATTACTTGCTTCCAAAGCATTTGACCCTTATCCCTTTATCCTTTTGAATCTGGTTCTTTCCTGCGTTGCAGCTATTCAGGCACCTCTCATCATGATGAGTCAGAACCGTCAGGAGGAAAAAGACCGTCATCGTGCGGAAAATGATTATAAAGTCAACCTCAAAACAGAAATCATGATTGAAGATTTATACGATAAAGTAAATATCATTCTGGCAAAGCAGACTGCCCTTGAGAAAAAAATAGAGAAACAGTAGTTTCTCTATTTTTGCAGCATCAGCTCCAGTATTTCGATATCGGTCTGGTGCATTCCCTCTCTGCCAATCTGTCCCACACAGCTTACCGTGTCCTCTATTGTTTTCTTTAAAATGCCGCTGTCTGCCTGATATGCCTTTCCGTTTTCTGCAAGGCAGTGCGCCATATAAGCGGCGTTTAAACAGGATGCTATCTTTGCGGCACAGGAAATTTTCGCGCCGTCACAGATAATGCCGGGAACATCCGCCAGCGTATTGCTGATTGTCCTGGCAACCTCCTCCAGAGAACCGCCATCCAGATAGGTCATTGCCGCGCCGCTGGCGCAGGCAGCAGAAACCGCACCGCAAAAAGCAGACAGTCTGCCGATGTAACTTTTCTGCCACAGAGTTAAAAGAGCAGAAAATACCAGCGCCCGGTACATCTTTTCCTCTTTGATTCCCTTTTCTCTGGCGTAAATCACCACCGGAACAGAAGCGGTGATACCCTGATTTCCGCTTCCGGCATTGATAACCACAGGCAGGTCACAGCCGCCCATTCTTGCCTCAGAGGCTGCTGCCGCCCACGCTTTTATCCGGGTTTCCAGACAGTCCGGGCAGCTTTCCCGCAGTTCCTTTCCAATGCCAAGTCCGTATTTTCCTTTTAAGCCTTCCTCTGCAATCCGCAAATTACATTCTATCTGCCGCTCTACGATATCTCTAATCTCGCTTAAAGCTACCGTATCTGCAAATTCCTTTATCTCCGTCAGGGTCCAGCAGTTTTGTATTTCTTCCTCTTCTTTTCCTGTTTCCTCCTTAAAAAGAACGGTATCATCCCTCTTTAACAAGACAATATTTGTGTGCATACGTCTGATTTCCACCTCTGCCCGGTGTTCTTTCCCCTGCAATATCAGGTGAATATGAAGAGGGATTCCGCTCTTTAACAGCTCTACCCTGCAAAATTCCCTCTGTACCAGCTCCTTTGCCCGGTTCCGCTGTTCCTCTGTTACATGGGCAATTACTTCCATTCCTGCTGCCGCATCGCCCCCTGCAATTCCCATAGCCACCGCTGCCTCAATTCCCACCATCCCGTCAGAGTTGGGAATGGTAACGCACCGCACATTTTTAATGATATTGCCGCTGCACCGGGCAACTGCTATCTGTACCTCCTCTCCCAGAATTTCTCTGGCTTTTGCCCCTGCAAAGGACAGGGCAATCGGTTCCGTACATCCCATGGCAGGCACCAGCTCCTGTTTCAGGGAAAGAAGCATTTGATTTTTGACTGTATCAGACAGCATTGTCTTTTTCCTCCATACATTTATCCAGTTCCTGCAGAGCAAGAACATACACTCTGACTGCATCACATAAACCTGAAACCGGCTGCACCTCATCACAGGAATGTGCTCCGCCATGTCCCTTCGGCAGTCCCATATTCTGCAAATCCTGTTCCTGCCTGTTATCAAAAAACGGAGTGTGAGGGATTCCCGGACCATATCCCACCGCACAATCAAAGAATCTGGCGTAGGTATTCCCTCCCATCAGGTAGGGCTGCCCGCTTTCTCCGTAAACCTCGCTGTACGCCTTTAAAAGTCCCTGTAGCACAGGCTCCCTCAAATCCCGGATGTAACCGCCGGTCAGATTTTTTTCAGAAATGGTACAGCCCAGACTTTCTACTTTTTCTGCCAGCTTTTTTAAAATCTCTTCCATGGGAAGCTCCGGTGGAAATCGCATATCAAATTTCAGGCTTCCCTTTCCATCCTCCAGTCGAAGCATAGTTCCTGCGCAGGTCATTTTTCCAAACAGGGCATCTGTGGCTGCAATTTCAAGCCCTTCCCCGTATCCAGCACTGCATCCCAGCCGCAGAAATTCAAAAAACTGTTCTTCCGCCTCTGTCAGCACCAGTCTTCCCTCTTCTGCCAGCTTCCGAACCCTGTCACCCAAAAGCCCTACCGGATTGACACAGTTTTCCGGCGCTGCCGCATGTCCCGGCACTCCCTTTTCCAAAAGCTCGATTTCGCCTGTTTCCTGTCCCCGAAAAATAACACGGCACTTTTCCGCAATACTGTTGGAAACAATACCAGCCTCCATTTCCCGGATATGAGGCAGCTTCTCTCCGGAAGTCACCGTCACCTGACAACGCCCCTTTTCCCCATAGCACATGGGGAACCTGCAATCAGAAACAAGGGCAAGTGCCGGAGAACCATACTGTTTCACATACCATTCGGCATCCTCCATGCCGACCTCCTCAGAAAGTCCGCATATCTGGGACAGCTCATAATGAAGTGATATATTCTGCTCCTTCAGATAACGCAGGGCATACAGGACGGCGACAGCAGGACCTTTATTGTCCGATACACCTCTGCCAATCAGGTAATCCCCCTGTCTGGTACACTGAAAGGGTGGAAAATTCCAGCCTGCCTCCACTGGCACAACGTCCAGATGGTTCCAGATTTCCACTCTCTTTCCCTGACTTCCGTAGCCTATTCGGATTGCCTTTCCTCCACAGTTTTCTACATCAAAACCATATTTTTTTGCAAGCCCGCTCATATAGGCTGCAGCTCTCTGACAGTTTTCTCCGTAAATGGCTTTTCCTTTTTTTGTTTCACAGACGCTTGGAATCTCCACCAGCCCGCTGATATCCTCTATCAGCTCTGCTTCCCTCGCCTTTATCCATTCCTCTATCTCCACAGTTTTCATCCTAATCTCCATTCCCCGGGTTCGTTACATGTCACGTCACACTAATCTCCATTCCGCATACCCGTTGCGCACCACACGAATCCTCATTTCTGCACAGGCTCTTTGTGCATCACACTAGCCTTTTATTCCTGTCGCGGCAATTCCATCCACCAGATATCTTTGCAGCAGGATAAAAATAACCAGCAAAGGCAAAATGGATAATATGGACATTGCAAACATTGCACCATAATCAGAGGTGGATGCCGGGTCACAGAACAGCTTCAGCGCCAGACTGACCGGATATTTCTCGGACTTGTCCACATACAGCAGCGGAGAAAGGAAATCCTCCCAGCGCCAGATAAAGGAGAAAATTCCGGCGGTAATCAGAGCGGGCAGCATCAACGGCAGTATGATTTTGAAAAAAATAGTATAATAAGAACAGCCGTCAATCTTTGCCGCCTCGTCCAGTTCTTTCGGCACTCCATTGATAAAATTCATCATGAGATAGATGAAAAATCCCTGAGTAGCAAAGCAATAAGGTACAATCAATGGCAGATAACTTCCTATCCAGCCCAGCTTCTGATACCACAAATACTGGGGAATCATCAATATCTGAGCGGGCAGCATCATGGAAACCAGCATTGCCGCAAACAGAATTTTCTTTCCCTTAAATTTGCAACGGGCAAAGCTGTATGCCACAAAGGCAGAGGAAATCAGGGTTCCCACCGTCGCCGTTACAGAAATAAAGGCTGAATTTTTAAAGAAGGTTCCAAAGGTGATTTTTGCAAAACCGTGCCAGCCATTCACATAGTTCTGTAACACAATTTTTCTGGGTATCAATTCTCCTGCGGTGTTGAATATGGTGTTAGTTTCCTTAAAGGAGCTGCCAAGCAGCCAGAGCAGGGGATAAACCATCACAAAGGCTCCAAGGCATACCAGCACATGATAAATGACCTTTTTGATTCTTCGATTCCGTTTCATTTAAACCCCTCCTTCGTAAACCCAGAATTTCTTTGTCGAGAACAAAAGCAGTGTAATCAGTCCGATAATCACCAGCATCACCCATGCCATGGCAGCACCGTATCCTGTATTGTAATAATTGAAAGACTGCTGATACATATACACACTGTAAAACAGAGTAGAGTTCATCGGACGTCCCTGGGTAATGATGAAGCACTGGGTAAATGCCAGAAATCCGCTAATCATCTGAATAATCAGATTAAAGAAGATAGTAGGTGTCAAAAGGGGTAATGTAATCTTAAAGAAGGTTCCCACCCCTGCTGCCCCATCCACCTTTGCTGCCTCATAAAGGCTTGCCGGAATCTGCTTTAGCGCAGAAAGAAATACCAGCATGGAGGAGCCGAACTGCCAGATGGCAAGGATAATCAGCACCCAGATTGCCGTATGCTTGTTTCCCAGCCAGGAAAAGTGACTGTCTATCCCGATTAACTGTAACAGCCTGTTTACTGTGCCATCCTCTGCAAAAAGCCTTTTCCATAAAATAGAAATGGCAACAGAGCCTCCTATAATAGAGGGCAGATAGTATGCCGCCCTGTAAAAACCGGACATTTTTGTGTTTTTTAACAGAATCAGCGCCACCATCAGGGCAAAAATCAGCTTCAACGGAACCGACACAAAGGCATAAAAGAAGGTTACTTTCAGTGATTTATAGAAATCCGGGTCTGCTGTAAACATTTTGATGTAATTGTCAAAGCCAATGAGCTGAGGTTTTCCAAGGATTTCAAAACGACAGAAGGAATAATATAAAGACATTGCCATGGGCACTACCATAAAAAGTGTAAAACCAAGAATAAATGGCATGGCAAAAACAACACCCGCTGTACTGTTTTTGTTTATCCACTTTCTGAATTTAGTGGTTCCTCCCGTCCTTTTCATCCCTGAGTTTTCTTGTTTTTTCATTCTACTCTCCATTCCTGCGCATGTTTTTTACACATCCCGAGTTTGTATCTGCGTACTTTTTCGCACTTTCTCTTTTTCAGGGTATATAAATGGCTGCTGCACACGCAGCAGCCATCTATACAAATTATTTTGTCTATTGCTTTTCTTTATTTCTTATTATTCAGGATTTCATTTCCCTTTGTCAGAACTTCCTTCGCAGCCTCTGCAGGAGTCTTTTCACCGTAACAGATTGCTTCCTCCAACTGGTAGATAACGCTGTAAACCTCTGTTGCTCCGTTAGGGGATGCAGGGCTTACTGCAGAGCACTTAGGTGTAACCACATTGTTGATGTAATCTACTACCTGCTGCTCGGATTCGCTCATCTTCGGCAGAATTGCTTCTGAAACAACGGAGGAAACCGGAACTCCTCTTTCACCGAGAAGAATTTCGTTACACTCTACGGAATTTGTCCAGAAGTTAATCAGCTTTGCAGCTTCCTCCGGATTCTGGCTGTCAACAGATACGGAAAGGAACATACTGGGCTTTAAGTAATTAGACTTTACGGCATCATCAGAGGGCCATGTTGTAATACCGATTTCCATTCCCTCCGGTGCTGCGTTGGTGATTGCTGTCATATTGTTGGAGAAGTAGAACGCACACCAGGACATTTTTTCAGGAGAGGAACCATATACCAGCGGCTCCTGCTCAGGCTGTCCGATGGAAACCTCTGCAAATACGCTGGGATTAATCAGCCATCCCTCTTCCATACCGGTCTGATACAAATCAAAGTATGCTGTCAGGCTTTCTTCTCCTGCGCCAATCTGTCCATCCTTAAACAGAGTTTCACCGCTGGCACGGAGGAAGAAGTCCATAAAGGAGGTTCCGTTGTTGTACTGTAAATTGGTCTTATAACCGGTTTTTTCATATACCTCACGGCACACTGTCAGGAACTCATCCATGGTCATATTGTCTTTGACCGTAATATTGTTCTCATCCAGCAAAGTTTTGTTGTACAGCAGTGCGGGAGAGTTTACACCAATACAGATTGCATACAGACCGCCGTCAATTTTACCGTAATCCTGTACGGAGGCATCCACGTTGGACAGGTCAATCACACCGGAATCCACATAGGGCTGCAAATCTACCAGCATACTGTTGTCCACATACTGCTGAATATAAGACTTGTCCATCTGTACAATATCTGCCATGGTATGTCCTGCTGCAGAGGTTGCCAGCTTGTTCCAGTAATCTGCTCCGGAGAGGAACTGTCCGTCAAAGGTAATTCCGGAATTCTGCTCCTCATACAGGGCAAGTGCCTGCTGTGTCAAATCTGCTCTCGTCTGGCTGCCCCACCAAGTCATGGTAAGCTGTACTTCCTTCTGTGCTTCGCTGCTGTCTGTCGCAGAGCTGCTGGATTCTGTTTTTGACTGCTCTGTCTGTCCTGCACCTGCTGCGCTGCCTGAAGCATCTGTTCCTGTGCTGCCGCATGCTGTCATTCCTGCAACAACTGCCGCCATCATGATTCCAATCCACTTTTTCTTCATTGTTTTTCCTCCACTTTTTATATTTTGAATACTTCTTTATAAAGTTCTTGCTATTTCTACCGCTCTGCGGATTCTGGATAAATCTTCCTGGGTTGCAATCGTACAGTCAGCTCCCAGAATAAATCCTTTTCTGCCAAAATACTTTACGACAGATTCGATGGTATTTTTTAATGCCGCATCTGTTCCGGACGCCAGAACGCCTGTCCTGTTCGCAAGACCGCCCATAATGGTCCTATCCCCGAAAATCTTTTTTCCTTCCTTTAAGGAACAGGGAACTTCAAAGGTTCCCCAGTTTGCCACATCATAAAATGCCGGATTATAATCTTTATAGTATTCCAGATTAACATCCCTGTTGCAGACATGGAAGAAACAATAACCTCCCGCTTCCTTGACAGCCTGCATAATCTGCTGGTCAAATGGCGCAACCCATTTGTCAAACTGCTCTTTCGTCAGCCCAAATCTTCTTTCTGCCCCCAAAGATGCCACATAAACACCGTCCAGACCTGCTTCCACATATCTCTGTGCCAGAATACAAAGCCCGTCCGTAATCCGCTTCATGGTGTCCAACACCCTGTCTGAGTTGTTTTTCAGCCAGCCGTCAAAAACTTCTCTTGACTTGTCATATCCGTATCCCATTCTCTTAAAGGGATGATACATGGCTGAGGTTCCGACACTGTGCAGCGTTCCCAGAGTGAAACAATCCCCCGGCACCCTGTCCAGAATCTGCTTTGTCAGTTCTATCTGCTTTACCAGCATGGGTTCTTCTCCGGTAAAAGCAGGAAATGAGCAGTAATCTTCTACCGTATTCAAATCCCGGTCATAGGAAACCAGATTTTCATTCATAATTTTTAAAATATCCACATCCGTTTTTTCCAGAAAATCCACATGCGCCTGAATCGCCTTTTCTCCGTTTGCGCAGTCTGCCGGGAAATGCATGGTAAAACAGCTTGGAATACAATCCGGTTCCTTCTGCTGTATGGCACTGACAACTCTTTCTCGTTTTGTCAATTATGTCACCCTCCCTTGTTCTTTTGTACATTGATTGTATCATCATTTTATTGACAGAAAAATTCACATTTCCGACCTCTAATGTCACAAAACCGATATTTGAGTTTTCCCATATTGCCGTACAGGAATGATTCGCTATATTATATATATAATTAATGATGCCGGAGGCAAAAGGTCTTTTGAGGAAAAGGAGGAAAACATAATGTCCCTGAAGAAAAAACTTTTACTGGTAGTTTCTGTCTGCATCGCTCTGCTTTCCCTTTCCGGGCTTATCAGTAATATTATCATTACCAGAGCTTACGCCAGACTGCTTCAGGAAACAGTTGCCAACAATCTTGCCTCCTCTTCTTCTGCCATTTCCAGTTTCTTAAATGTCATCGAAGATATCAGCACCAGTCTGCTTGCAGATTCCCTGATTCAGCAGAACCTGATACTTGTAAACGAAAGCACAAACCCCCGGGAACAGACTCTGGCTTATCAGACGCTTTCCCGCACTATTTCCAACTATTATGACCAGTGCAAATCCTTTTACGTGGATTACATCACCCTCTATGGTTCCCAGCATATAGTTTACTCCAATTTTTTACGCAATCAGCGGACGCCCTCTGAAATAGAGGAAAAACTGCTGACGCTTGCGGATGAGAATGAGGGACGCCCTGTCTGGGTATTTGAATACGCCCAGGACAATGGTTTTTACCTGAGCCGACAGATTCGTAATATCCAGAGTCCTCATTTTGACTCCCTCGGAACCCTGATTATTTCCGTCAATCTTGACCAGATTATTGAAGGACTGAACAATCAGGATGGTGCTTTCCCGGATACCCGCTATTTTATGGTAAATGATGATTCTATTATCTATCAGGAAAATAGCATAACAAAAGAGCTGTACCGTCAGCTTCCCCCGGACACCAGCGATTTTTCCCGGATTCTGACTGCAGATGGACACAAATACTATGTTTACAGGACATCCATTTTGGACAGAGATTTATCCTATATCTGTTATGTTTCCTACGATTCCGTTGTGGCTTCCACCCGCCTGTCCCGGATAACCAGTATTGTCCTGATTGTCTTTACCTGCCTGATTGCCGTTATCCTGTCCCAACTGGTTATTTCCTCCATCGGAAAGCAGACTCAGCTTCTTGTTTCAAAGATGCAGAGTTTCAATACGGAAAGTCTGCCAGACACCACCTCAAAAGCTCCCGATACTGCTTCCGACAGCAATGACGAGTTCCAGTTGTTAAACCAGCAGTTTGATTCCATGTCAGATCGAATCCACCATTTAATTCAGGTAAACTATGTCAACGAACTCTGGAAAAAGGATGCACAGTTCAAGGCGTTGGAAAAGCAGATTCAGCCGCACTTTCTCTATAATACCCTGGAATCCATTAACTGGAGAGCAAAATCCGCAGGTGTCCCCGACATCTCTAATATGGTAAATGCACTGGGCAGTCTGCTGCGTGCCTCTCTGACAGAGGATAACGGTAACTGGACGTTAAAAAAAGAACTGGATGTCACCAGTTCCTATATTACCATTCAGAAATACCGCTTTGAAGAGCATCTGGACTATCATCTGGACTGCGACCCCCTTTTGCTGGATGCCCATATTCCCAAATTTACCATTCAACCTCTTGTAGAAAATGCGATACACTATGGTCTGGAAGAAAATGACGAAATCTGTCATATTATTGTTCAATGCCGGTTGGAACCGGATACCCGGGAGCTTTCCCTTCTGGTTCAAAATACCGGTTCTGTCTTTGAAGAGGCACTTTTGGAAAAGCTACGCACCAACCAGATTTCCGCTAACGGCTTTGGTATCGGACTTATCAATATTGACAGACGGATTCAACTGACCTTTGGCACAGAATATGGTCTGCATCTATATAACAAGGGGGAGCAGGCTGTTGCCGAAATCAAAATACCCTACGCAAATGAGGAGGTCTTTCCATGCTAAAACTATTAATTGCTGATGATGAAAGAATTATTCGGGAAACGATTTCCAGTATTATCCCCTGGTCCACCCTGAATATTGAAGTTGCAGGACTTTGTTCCAACGGGTTGGAGGCTTACGACATGATTATTGACGAATCTCCGGACATTGTCATGACCGATATCAAAATGCCGATTATGAGTGGACTTGAACTGATAAAAAGAGTAGCTGAAACAGATTTGGATACTCAGTTTATTATTTTATCCGGTTATGGAGAATTTGAATATGCCAAGGAAGCTATGAAATATGGCGTAAAGCAGTATATTTTAAAGCCATGCAATGAAGAACAGATTACAGAAAGTGTTATCGCAGTTTCCAAAGACTGTTACGACAGAAAACGGAATCAGGTATTAAATTATCTGCATGACCTTTTAAAGGAAAGTGACAATATAGACGTTTCCCAACTAACTCATTTTTTGTCAAATGTTGAAAATATGACATTTTTAAAGCAAATATCCGACTGTCTCCTCTTTGAAACAAAACTGAGGCGGGAAGAAGTCGCACCATTGGAGCTGACCGAACTGCTTATGGCAATCAATGAGAAAAATACTAATTCCCAGATTTATGAAAATCTGAATCATATCATCCATAAAATGACCGTCCCCAGGAAGCAATCCGAGAATCAGTTTCTGGACCAAATCTACTCCTATGTAGAAACACATTTGTCCGACTCCAATATTACCCTCAAGGAAATCGCTGAAAATCAGCTTTTTATGAATGTGGATTACGTCAGCAAGCGCTTTGTAAAGGAAACCGGACGGAAGTTCTCTGATTATCTTTCTGAAGTACGAATCACTAAAGCCAAGCAATACCTGGCGGAAGGACTTTTAATTCAGGAGGTTGCCGAAAAAGTAGGCTGCGGAAACAATCCCCACTACTTTTCTCAGCTATTTAAAAAGAAAACCGGAATGACTGCAAGCGCCTATATCAGCCAGCTCCACTAAAAATCATCCAGATCAATATTCTTTTTGGGGTTCCCGATACTTTGTTTTACACAAAAAAGTCTGAAACAAATGTTTCAGACTTTTTTAAGAGGTGCGAGCCGGATTTGAACCGGCGATAACGGTGTTGCAGACCGGGGCCTTACCACTTGGCTATCGCACCATACACTATTCGACTTTCAATGACTCCAACGGGAATCGAACCCGTGTTACCGCCGTGAAAGGGCGATGTCTTAACCGCTTGACCATGGAGCCGCATCGTCACCTACGACGAACTCCCCGAGTAGGGCTCGAACCTACAACAACTCGGTTAACAGCCGAGTGCTCTACCATTGAGCTATCGAGGAATAAAAAACAACAGACGCATATATACAACGAAACCCTATTCCTATTGCATACCTGCGTTCTTTTGCCTTTATATGAAGGTTTGTACCTTCAAAACCGAACACTGACTTCCTTAATCTCCATCCTTCTTTTCCTCTTCTATCTTGGTTAAGCTCTTGACCGATTAGTAAGTGTCAGCTGAGCATATTACTATGCTTACACCTCACTCCTATCTACCTCGTCGTCTTCAAGGGGTCTCTCATGTCTTTCGACACTTGGATATCTCATCTTGAGGGGGGCTTCACGCTTAGATGCCTTCAGCGTTTATCCCTGCCGGACTTGGCTACTCTGCCATAGGTCTGATACCTAACAGATACACCAGTGGTCCGTCCATCCCGGTCCTCTCGTACTAAGGACAGCTCCTCTCAAATATCCTCCGCCTACGCCGGATAGGGACCGAACTGTCTCACGACGTTCTGAACCCAGCTCGCGTACCGCTTTAATGGGCGAACAGCCCAA